>WLWD01001495.1_pt1 | contig 37720 bp, 34 predicted proteins | sample 6712731 | NCBI WGS metagenome assembly WLWD01 (sample SAMN12718690, study PRJNA576275) | sponge metagenome | isolation source: marine sponge | host: Mycale hentscheli | place: New Zealand: South Island, Marlborough, Capsize Point | collected 2014-11-01 | reverse complement strand
ATATAATGCCACACTGGCCATAGTGTAGTGTGGCTTATGAGTCCTAACACACATCCAGCACTAGTTCATTCTCTAATCTCCTCTCTCATCATGTAACCCCTATTTTCTCCACCTCCCTTCTCATGTAACACTCACACAGGGGCGGCGCAAGTGGTCCGGCTAGTCAGGCCATGGCCTGACCAATATTCTATGGGTGGCATTAGGCATGAATTGATTTGTATGGTACGCATCGCTAATTAGGCGAGAATCGTTAAAGATTGAGAGTTAGTCGGTCGCGCGGGAATCGGCGTTTTCACGTGGAGGATACTGTGTAATGGCAGGCATTGATTTATCTTCCTTGTATGACCTTCGACAAGCCTAACCAACCAGGACCTGCATTTAAATTTCCCAAACGCTCTTTTTGTAAAGAATATAGTACAGAGGTGCTTTCAGCACTCCTTGTTTGAAATGTGGCCATTTCTCCACTACAAGGAAGACACTGACACTGTGTTCTGTTTTACTTGCCTGAAGATGTTTAAAGAGAAAAAAAATCTTGTTCTAAGGCTGATGCAGCATTTGTAAGTTCACCTAGTTCAATTTTTACTTTCTTTTTAGCTACATTAAATAATATTTTGTATAGATTAATAAAGGATATGCAAACAGGAAGGATGCTACATTGAATTTGTTAGCGATTCCAAACACAGAATGCAAATATTTGGTACATTAACGTCCTGAAACTTTTTTCATGAATCAGTCATCTTCATTTGTTTCCTGAAATATAATTATTATTACTTATTAATTTAATGGTTATATCATTAATACATGCAATGTCCTACTAATTTAGTCTTACTGACGAACTTTACCACAGACAAGTGATGTGAATGGCCTGACCAATCTAAAATATGTTGCTCCTCCCCTGTCACATCAGCATAAATCTCAATTACAGCATGTACCTGACTGATTCAGGAGTTTCTATGCTTTCGAGAAAACTGATCACTTTGACAGAGCCAATCTTGGCAATACCGTGAGAGGGTCGGGCCATTACTAAATACTGCAGATCCATTACTAAATACTGCAGATAGTTACTAATATGCAATGGACAATGATGATCATAAATTGTTGCATGAAGGTTAGAATAATAAGAGTGGGAGCCGGCTATGCACCCCACACCTGTAACGAAGCCTATGCCTGACCATAATGAGGGTTGGCAGCATGCTCTCATGATTTAAAAATAGCGACTGTGGGTAGAGTAACAGCATCAGAACTAGAGTCCAACTCTTAACCTAACTGCATAGTTAAAGCAAGGCAAATGGACCGGCAGCATGCCCATGTATTATCGAGCCATAGAACTCCTGTTTTTGGCCGATTACATCTGTAAGTATCTATTGTGTATGAAAGGCCATAAGCCGGGTACTGATGATTTCACAATGAGGTGGTGGCTTGATGATGTAGATCCTATATATCCAACCTAGCTAAGAAAGCTAATTATTTAGAGTACAGACAGTATATCTCCAGCCCCTTACTATTAAAAACAAACAAACTACCACTGATGAGCAGTCATCCTTAGAGAGCTAATAGTGTCAGGTGAATCAGCCATTCTGGCAAGGCAGTAACAGGTAGCTGCTAGGCTTAGGCTACAAGCACTGAGAACAGTGGCTATCAGGACTAATGTAATTGTGCCCGGGTGCCATTGCTCCACATGTGACACACCACATGTGACCACTTAGCCGCATGGTCGCAGTATTTGCAGGTCCTCTGCTGACCTTTACCTGGGTTCGGGTGATGTGATGGTGGGCTACATCTCCGTTAACTTACTCACTCATCACGTAGTTAATTGTGGCTTAATTAGTGTGGGTAAAACCCCTAAGATAATAGCAAATTTTTCTCGTTCTAACAGCCAATAATTACTTCAGCAGAGAATGACTGACTACTCACTGAGATTGTCAACATATTGCAATAGTACTGGTCTCATATACTGATTACATAACTTGACATACACATTTACATGTATATTTATTGTCACACAAACACTTGTGTCCTAGGTGACCACAACAAGCTAGCCAGAGCCACTAACTGCTGTGAGTGTTGGTGATACATTCTAGCAATGTAGACCTATTGGAACCAATACTTCCTTATATTACCAACACACTCTAGAGAACACTCACTTGCCATCATTACAGCAGTACCAGGTAACTCCATGATTATATGTTGACACTTCTTGAGCCATCATTCACAGCTGGTCTAAGTCAGAGACATCGAAAGCAGCTCCACCCACTCCATCCCACTACAAAGAAAAGCAATAGAAAAAGAAAACACACTGAAGTGAATAAATGCAATCATGAAATTTCAACTCATATTCTGCAAGCTAATCCCCCCAAGAAATTGTTAGAAACAGTTCGAGAGGTATAGAGCCACAGGGAAGAAATCTCAGCTCTATCTAAATGATAGATCTTCTAATAAATAAAAATTCATTATCCTAAATTAGATAAACTTAGCGGAAGATATAGAAAATGCAACAGTTGCAAATCCCCGATGTGTGGACAGTGTATATTTCACATGGGCCTCAATTTGGTGGACCAGCATAAAGGAAAAAAATTTGCATTCATTGAAAATATCATAATATAAGAAATTGAACATCTGAATAATTCAATATTATCCAGGAAATCCCATCATATTGAACTACTGCACACTAACCACTGTCACTACAATAAATTTATCTCTAGCCAACTCTCAGATACATTTCTGAGGATCTCATGATTGATACTGATTGTAGACATGTTCAATACACCCTATTATCCCTACTATCATTAGGGCTCTTCCGGCTTTTCACCCAGGGGGGATCTAAGTTAGACAGCAATCGATATTTTAAATTAATCATGCAATATACTTTATAAGATGTAATTCTGTACCAAGACTTAGAATAAAATATTACCCCCATTCTCTTTTTTTTTTTTTGTGTATTATTTATTTTTCCTACTAAGCCTTATACCACCTTAGCCACTCTCATCATGTATACCACTGTTAATAACAACAATACAATCTCACTAAGTACTATGGAGGTTGGGGGGGAGGAATTTTATTAGGTACAGTGGCTGAGTGTTTACTGTCATGCTTGTAATCACAAGAAATCTTACCTGCCGATGACATGGAAGATGTATATAGATAAGAAAACCAAAAAGGAACATGTTTTGACTTTGTTCATGTTAAGTTATTGAATGTGCTTCATTATTACCTTTCATAATGTTTTCAGTAGGTAACAAATTAACAATTTCTAAATTAAATAGTACGGTGCGAAATTGCCCATTAAAATGTATGGGGAAAATAGCTGTTCAATTGAAATCGCACGGGGAAATGAAATAGTGCGTAACTAAGTGAAATAGCACGGAAACTAAGTGAAATACCACAGCTGCTAAGTGAAATAGTACGGATAAGTGTGCATGCGTGCAGCATTAACCTTGAAAACGTACAGTTCGAGAGATTCTAGTTGGAGACAATGTCATTGTGTACTACAGAAGCTCTACCCATATTAGATGGAATTTTTTCAACATTTTAGGATGAGTTGTAGGCTGAACACGAAATTCCAGAGGAAGCTAATGCTGAAATACGAAGATAGTGAGTGACTGATACAGTGTAGCTACAAGTGCAAATGATAAAAAAAAAAGCTGGCCTACTATTAGCGAGTGATAGCACGTGTAACCTGTGCTATTAGGGATCAATAGCACTCATAAAACATTCAAAATAGCACTCTTCGAGTACAATTTCAATTGCTTTACGAGTGTTATTGATCCCTAATAGCATGGTTACCCATGCTATTGTACTCACACTAGTAATATAAAATGGTATTCGATAACCCACACTTTCAGCAATGAATTGGCAGCAGAAATGATTAGTTCAGACAGTTACATGCTTTACAAGAGGGGGAGGGAAGAGGTGCTTAAAGAAAACTCTGTTTTTTTGTCATTGCAAATAATCTGTCATTCACCATAGCTCTACATGCAATTCATTAGCTATCTATTCTACACTACACATCAGAGTATTTAGTACACTTACTTGTTATCACACAGCATAAGTGAATTCCTGCCGTTGTAGTCCTCTCTTCCGTTATCATCACTCACCAGTAGCACAAAATGCAACCTAGCCAACAACGAGCAACCAACCACGAGCAACCAACCACCACCTACTTCAATCTTGCAGGGTCACCAAGGACAACTTCCACAGAGGTCGAAGGTGAAAGCTGGCACCAAGAGCGCGCTACAGTCCCGCAGTTCTTATCAAAAAACTCATTTCATTGGTTAATCAAATCATGTGACCAATTATAGCGCCGCGCGTGACCTATTATAGCGCCGCGCAAGGGCTAGGGCTAGGGCTAGGGGACCAATCAGAAGAATTCTTTGATAAGAACTGCGGGATGGCTCAGAGCGCGCGCAAAGACATTGCGTGAGGTCAAAGGTGAGGGTCAGCCGTTCTGCACATAACGTCTTTCGTTTTTTTCTATTCCCGTAGACTTTTGTTTTGAGTTTTGGAACAACGCTTTTCCTCCTGTTTTGTACTTTACTGAGGGAATATTTTAACTGCTTTGGCGCGATCTTGCAGACCCTGGATGCGTAGCTGCTTCCGTTCTACAGTTATTCAAGTTTTTCTTGCTGCCAACTATCTGCTTCGAGTTGTCTAAAAAATCAGCCATAAAGTACCACAATGAAAGGTCTATTCATACCTAAATCAACTGTTAATTGTCAGTAATCTCCAAAATCAGAGTGTGACAGACAGACAGGCAGACGCACGACTACTAGCTATAACCATCAAGTGGCGCGCTGAGGGTTAATTATAAGCAATATTTGCTGTAGCACAATTAATGCAAACATAATTATTATGAAATTTTTTGTCAAAATGATTAGTTATTGCTTCTATATTGCATATATTTCTATATACTGTTTAGCATTTTGTAGTTAAACAAACTTACCAGTATATCGTACTCTAAAGTACCCTTGATGCAGCAAAGAAAACCCTGTTTAATTTAATTCCATTTTCTTGTAGAACTTGTTATATTCAGTCCTTAGTAGACATGAATATATATTTCTTGTTTCCTGCCCAAATTTTTTTCTCAATAGCCCCAAAATAGCTATCCTCTATATATAATACTACTACTGTATTTTATTTTTTTCTAGCCAAAAGTGTTGTAATTATTGATTAGTTTACAAAACAACTAGTGACTACGGAATATTTGGGTCACCCACTAAAGCATATATAACAAGTAAATGACATAAAACAGTTTAATTTTTGCAGTGCTATCTAAGGTAAAAACAGCCACAAAATGGATTAAAATAATATAAATTGCATAATATTGTTAAATTACAAATGTTGAATTTCATGCTTTATGATAATTAATTTACTGCACAATTTCATAAACATTATTTTTTGTAATTTCATGAGTGTTAGGAGAATATAATTCACCATAGACAACACAATCACTCATAGCCATGCCTTCACACTTGACACTTGAGTTCAAGTCTTCACACTTCACACTTGAGCATGGATTTTTTGCTGAATTTTCCTTATTCATACATTGAACCTCTTCATATTCTCTTCCTGTAGTGTTAACCGATATTTTTGTAGTAGTATTAATTCTAAAATAAGAATACCACAAAGAATAAGTTCAAAGTGAAAGAGACAACATCAATTGCAAAATGTATTTATTGTTTGAACCTATCTGTTACTTATTCATAAGCTATTAATAAGCATAATATCTCTGAAATGATGACTCAGTCATTCTTGGCTGAAGTAATTACACTAATAGCAAATTTTCTCACTCTAACAGACAATATTATGCTAATTAAAACTTAACCTGATGTGTCGACTTTTTGCCGAAGTCCTCTTCCAGGGTCAAGAGAACTTTGGCAAGAAGTTAAAGTGTAAGGTTAAGTTTTATTTAACATAATATTGGCTGCTAGAATGATAAAATTGGTAATTATTATCTCTGGAATAAATACCAATGATATTATCCATCATTCACCTTGAAGCTTTTATTTTGTACACCATTACTACAGCAGCAGATATTATAGCAGTGATGAGAACGAGACAAACTAACACTGATGTAGCCACCACAACAATATTTGTGTGCTCGGTGTTGACCTGCTGCATTGCAGTTGAAGTTATTATACCTATTAAAGAATAAATTAGAGTTAAGTTGGTAAAATTCAAACCACATTTAACTGCCATAACATTGTTTCAAATTGATGCTCATACAATAAATACAATAAACCATTAAAATCATGTGCACATAATATGGAACTTCTACTAGTTCCTTATAAATGTCAGGCTTAGTATGCATAACAACATATATGCCATTCATTTTAAAATTGTTCAGTTTTATATTTATAGACAAAGGTGAGTTATAGCTATGATTTCACACTAGTGATAGGGATGTTGCCATAGTGGTTTAGAATAGGGAGTCTGAGGGATCCAGCACCCAACTTTTATACTAATGGGAGCTAAGTTCCCCCACTGTTAGACCTAGCTATGCATTGGCTCAAAAAAGAGAGCCACCTTGTATTAACCCTGTCAACCTGTCAAAATTTTGAAAATAATGAACCAAAAGTTTTACATGCAAACTTTATATATGTACTAATGAAATTAACTTTCGTTAGAACTCTAAAGACCTAATTATAATATCAAGTATGTATAAGTGAAAATATTAAATTTGGTACGGCTGCCACTATTAACAGCAAAAGGTTTAAGTCCCAACAAAGGTCACCATACGTATATAGAGATCTTTTGACTCTTGAGCATGGGAAAAATACAGATGATGCTCCTCAATGGCAAGTTATGGTCTCCCCCTTCCTCTTGCAGAAGTGGGTGCTGGCACTCAAGTCCCACCCAGACGGGGAATTTGCATAATACGTGTGAAATGGCTGTCATCATGGTTTTTGACTAGGGTGTCACAATATGGACTGTCCAAAACAGGTGAATCGTAATCATCCATCAGCAGCAGTGAGGAATGTATAGTGTCTGAGTATATTCAGTCGGAGTTGAGGCTTGGAAGATTGGTTGAACCCCTCCCAGACCATGTGCAATTGTGTGTGCAAACTAATCATATCTGTTTCATACCTAATTGGCAAGTAGAAACTAATTGTGGATCTTTCCTATCCTAGGGCTGGAGGTGTGAATGCCGGCATATCAGAGGAGGCTGCATCAATTTCGTACATGCAGACGGACGATGTAGTGGAATGTATTCAGACATTGAGAGCTGGTGTACTAATGGTGAATATTGACTTGGAGTGTGCCTATAGACAGATTCCAGTGCACCCTAGCGATCACCATCGGCTTAGTATCACATGGGATCGGCACACTAACATAGACAGGGCTCTCCCATTTGGATTATGTTTGGCTCCAAAATAAAATGTTCGGCAGTGGCTGATATGATGACATGGGCACTGTACAAGGCGGGAGTCACATTTGTTTCCAATTATTTGGACGACTTTCTCATACTTATTCCCCCATTTTTGGGAGATGGGATCAAGCAATGAGCATTAGCGCTATAAGTGTTCTCATGATTGGGAGTGCCAAAAGCAGATCATAAGATCGAGGGTTCAAGTTCAGGGATCACATTCCTATGAATAGAGATAGATGCAAATGCTAGGTGGCTGCGTCTCCCTGAGGTGAAATTGCATCGACTGCAGGAGATTATCAGGAGTTGGGTCAGCAGAAAATTGACAACACGTAAAGAGTTTGAGTCCTTCTTGGGCCAACTTTGTCATGTAGCAACGATTGTGCGGTTAGGCAGGACACTTCTGTGTGCATTGTTCAGACTGCTTCATCATGCCAAAAGCCATACCACTTTATTCGTCTGACGGCTGAGGCACGGGCTGATATTTTATAACTTTTTTTGTAGACCTGAGAGTTTCTTTAATAGTTACTGGTAATTGAGTTAGTCAGAATGGCTTATATGTTTGATACTGTTACCACTCAGAAAATTGATGTATGAGAGTAATTTTGCATTCGTATTCTAAAAATAATGGTCAACTGTTATTGTTTGTATGAACTAAACTAAAATAAATGATGTAACATACTGTAGTTTTATGTAGCCTAACTTGATGTTCTAGCTCAATATTTGTGCCCAAGCACACAACTAGTATATATGTGTGTATGGATTGTATGTATGCCCCTTAAAAACGTGTGTGGGTGCCTTTTTCTCCTAAACACACAGCTTTTAGGCTTGACCCAGCAGTTTATTCTGATGCTACAGCATTAACTTAGCCTTACTTTAAGGTTACAGCGTATAATCACAGGTTTGACCACAGGACACTGAATGAGTAGCTCATAACGTTTGCTGTACAGAGTGGTCCTTTTTTTTCTGACCGAAAATGCACTGCTCTTGTACGAAACTCACAAGCATCAAAGGAGTAAAGAGCAGGGAGGCACAAAATAATTTTTTTATTAAATCATTTACCAGACTCACAGTATTATCATTAGAAGTACCCCTGCTAGACGCTTGTGGTCACTGCTGGCAACTATAAAAGATATTTTGAGCTTTTTCTTGGCTGCTAGAGCTATTAATAATTTGTGGCTCTAGACATATTCATAACTTAGCCAGTTGCATAATACCTAGCTAGGGCAGAAGTAGCCCTATTATGAGAGTAAATTGCCAACTAGCTAGCATACCAATATTATATTATTAGGTCCTTTATTATCGCTGGATCAAGTATATAGAGATATGGTTTGTGCTTAAGTAGCCCTAAATATTTTATAACTAAAAGTGACAAATACAAATTTAAAATTTGCTGATAAAATTAGAAGAAAGGTATGAATTCATGAGTAAACTCCACCACAACCTTAATGGTGGTATGCAATTTTTTGTTGATGGTTGCTATGCACGGGCTTCTCCACTACAACACAAGGACAAAGTACCTGCTGAAGGCGCTGTGGGGGAACTGGGAAACAACCAAGATAGGCTGCCACCAGAATGCAACAACTAGACAATTTATCAAGCTGTTTAAATGCTTTTCCACAGCCCAAACACAGAGGTTCAAATCTATGCTTAAGTAGTTTGCAGAAATTAAGGTTCACTGAATAGCAAGAAGTTACACTGAAGGTTGCTTGCACTGCCAAGTCATTATTATATGTCTGAGCAGCACAAGCTAAGTGAGTGATGACATGGCACAAAAGTAATGGTGTTAATTGGATGTGTGGGAATATTTATTAAGTGATGAATGCAATATTAGTGATAGCTAATTATAGAACATAATGTTTAGTGTTCTTATGAATGCAATATCAGTGATAGCTAATTATAGAACATAATGTTTAGTGTTCTTGTAGAGAGTGTGGTGGTTATACCACAGGCGCCACTCACTAATTTTAGAGTGAATCTGGAGGAAATATCGGGGCACAGTCATAAAACCTTGTAGAACTTTATTGGAGCTGTGTGGTAAGTTGGAGGTCTGCAATTTGGTGCACTACTAGTCGAGCCGATACTCTACTGCAAGACAACAAGTTCTTTTCATTTCAATATTACTTCATGATTTATTCACATCTTTGTTCTTTTGATAAGATATTGAAAATTTCCAAGTTGTGGTGCATTTATTTTTCTTTTATTTTGGGGGAGGGGGTGGGGGGGTTTACCCATGTTTAAAAAAATTGTCGTTCTCATTACTAGATTTCAAGAAAAACTGATACAAAATTTGCAACATTTATTCTTATGAAATAACCCCGCCCCCATTTCTCATACTCTAGTATGTGAGCAATTTTTTCACTTAGTTTTTATTTGTTCTAAAAGAGCCTGCCTCAAGAGTAAGCTAACATCAATGCAACAATAACAAGAGAGTCAGAAGAGGAGGCAATCTCTTGGAGATAGCCTGAGGTGAAGCTGTGCAGCTTGGAAAGTCTTCACTCCTTAGAAATCGAGCCTGCTGAATCCATCGGCTTGAGCTCATATGCGCAGAGCTTGGAGAATGGCTACAGAAAGAGAGGCAGCCTGGCGCACCTAGCTGCGTGAGCTCAGACGAGGACTACTACATGGAATGTTGCTGTAAATGGCTATTAGACAACCTGAAGTTAAGACACCATAACTAAACAAACTATACTTTTGCTGCTACTGTGCAATTGTTATGTGCGGCCACCCTTAACTATAGACTCAAAATTACGAGAGGATTCCTGCGAAAACACTTGTTTTTCATGTCCCAAAAAGTTGTTGCTATAAATTCATGGTATAAGAGACAAAAGGCACCTGCACTGTTGTCATCATTGTAAACATTTTGTAGTTGGAGTCTTTTACCATGCAGTCCTAGTCCCTTTTAAATTTGATGATGTGTAGAAATGAAACTCAAAAAATTTATGTAGAGACTAGGTTATATGAATTTAGGTATTAATCATTCTGAACTTTATAACTATCACAGGGTGAAAAGAGTCCATTTAAAACCATAACACAATCCGTAAACTGTCTTGATAATTAGAGTCAACAAAAATTTACAAAACTGTGACTATACTAGGTAGAGTATCAATAATTAGAGTAAACCAAAATTTACAAAACTGTAACTATACTAGGTAGAGAATCAAAAAGACCAGAGAAGATGTAACACTTGGACTCTCTGAATTATTATGTAAGGTGATTTATAGCTACCCAGCAACTTGACATTGAGCTTTTATAATGGGTATAACTAACTTCGTTGTCATTATAATACTTTAGCTAGGAATATAATGACCTTTTAGTAATACAACACCTAAGGCAAAAACAAAATGGATGTTAAACTAAACGACTGCAATATTATCATACCTGTAGGTGGCTGAGTTGTTGTTGCTATGAATTGTTGATATGGCCCATCCCCCTCTTGGTTAACAGCTGCTATTCCAAATATGTAGGAAGTGCCAGGGAATAATGAAGTAGCTACAAATGATGTGTCAGTAGTTGTTATTGGTCCTGTAGTAATAGAAGTTTCAGTATAACGAATTTTGTAGCTTGTAATTGGAGAATTTTGTAGGAGACAAGCCACTGGCTGCCATGAAATAGTAATACTAGTGAAGTTGTTGTGTTCCAACAATATTTCTTGAACTGTGCCACTTGGAGCTATAAAGACAATGCATAACAGAAGCAGTATTTTAGTTAGAATAATAAAACATATATTATGTTTTTGTTGTTCAGGTGTATTCAGATTTTTCTAAAAATATTATGTATAATACAGAATTTGTAATATTTTGGGGAAAATATGTGTATATATTATATATTGTAATAATTACTCCATAGCACAGAGGGACTATTGTCGGTGAGGTGCAAATATTGGACAATAATCCCGACATTGCCATGGGTTAACTGGTTTATACCATGATGTGACTACTATGTTCACTAACTCAATGACAAGCGGGCATTTTTGTGAGGAAATAATGGAATTTATTAATAGAGATACCAATATCCACACCAGCATATAAATGCAACTTTTGCTTCCTGTTGTTCTTTTGCTATAGTTTCATGATCCTCATCATCTACTAAGCTGGCATCATTGGCAGGCATTGAGGGGACAAATACCAACCATTGTTTGAGTGCTACCTCTACTACTCAAATATTTTATGCGGGTGTTCTGGAGAAAATAGTACAGAAGAGAACAGGGCACAAGTCACTTGACGCTTTGTGTAATTATGAAAGACGAAATTAAAGACAGCATCAAGAAATCTCAAATGTTATGAGCAACCCAAATGACCAGTATAAGATAAACAAAAAAAACAAATTTTCCAACATTCACAATCGTCAAGCACCTCTGTTTCTGGCATTATATGTTTCAGTAATTTATATAGTTGCACTATCAACATTGCCACCATTCAAACTTCTTCTAATACACATCAAACTCAAAAAGGTTTAAACACATTGTCTTATCTAAAAACACTGAATACAAAACATAGCCTTTATATATTTTTTGTTCTTGTGTATATGTGCATATTTATTCCATTACTTCATCTGTTCTATTCACTTAAAGTGGAAAAGACAAATGCAACTATCTACATGATTGTAGCCAACTAGCAAAGCTTTAGAATTATATTGTGTGAAAAAAATATTGCCTGTTGCCTTTTATTAATGTCTTATTATAGTTGAAAACCGTCCGAGTACAAAAGCACACACAGCCAATACACAATGCTAGTGGAATATTAACAGAGGAATAACATTTTTTAACCTATGGTCGTTACCTCAGCAACTATGGTAAAAAAAAAATAAATATATATATATATATATGACTCAACATACTTGCTGTTAGAGTAGTGAAGGATTCTGTAGCTGTTAATCTATATCCAGTATTAATTGCTGTTACAGTGATGTCATATGTTATGTTTTCTGGTAAACCAGATAGAGTATACATCCTCATGGATCCTGAGATTGTCTGGCTTCCATTTGGAGCATCAGAACATCCTGCAATTCTAATGTAACTTATGATGTAATTTTGCACTGCATCAATATCTGGCTGGGTCCATGTGAGCATTACTGAAGTTTGTTGAACTGTTCCTTGTATATTTGTAAGACTGCTTACTAAAGACATAAAATATAAGTGTGTTGAGATGCATTTCAAGTCGCACTTTAATTACAAATGATATTCAATCATAAAATGCAGTCTATCACTACTTGACATTTCATAATGCTGACTGAAGCAAGAAACTTATACAAATACTACTACTACAATTACTAGGCTTATTACTTACATGTAAGTGTTATTATATGTGGAGAACTGGTAATATCCACATTGTTGACATATACTGAAGAAGCTGTGTACTGACAAGTATATTGTGTACCATCTTCAGTCAGTGGCAAAGGACTCAAGTTTAATTGTCTATTATTCTGATTTGGTACAACTTGTCCATTTCTTCTCCACTGATATGATTGTGAAGTCAATTCCAAAGAAGAAGGAGGTGTGGCTACACAGGTGAGGGTGTAGTCTTGAAGAGCAACAGGTGATTGGCTTTCCATTATAGAGATAGGTATAGCTGGAACTACATATGTATAGCAGCATGAAATAAATCTCACACGTTGAAATGACAAACTCACTATTAACTGCTAATGATACAGATCTACTCATACTAGATGCCCCAATAGTTACAGTACATGTATAAGTTCCAGCATAGGATTGTCTAACTCGAGTTAGTATTAATAAATCCCTGATTGTAGTAGATGGAGCTGTAGCCAGCGGTGGAGTATGCATCATTTGTCCTGTCCAATCCACTCTAGCTATAGCAGGTCCAGATCGAGTTCCAGTACATGTGAGAGTAACATTGTCTTCACCAGCTACTCCACTAGGGTTGGGTGGAGTTATAGTGACAGAGGTGATTGTAACTGTACAAAATAGATTGAAGTATACACTTCAATGTTTTATTATTATTTGTATACCTTATGATTGATTGTCATTATTGATATGTATTTAATGTTGAGACCGGGTTACTGGGTCAAAAAATGAATTCCTCGTTTTAATTTAAGCCGCCACACCCACTCAGACATTTTCATGCCTAATGAAGTTACAATATAAAATTTCTAGCTAATGTGTTAGGTGTTGTTTTAAACAATAATAAATAGATTAATGATGTTTTTTACTATTGTTAAATATATTTCTTATGTCTGAAGTTGTTGATTGTTCACATAATAAAGAATAGCTAAGGTAAGAAGTTCAGACACAAAGAATTGATGCTCCCCAAATTGTTTATGCATTTATTGGATATATCAAACACAGCGCAAGTTATTGTAAAAAAAATTTTACTTTTTCTCTATACATTTTTCTGGATAAATTGTTCTGAGGTGAAGATTTGACTGGCCTTTCTAAAACTTAGCATGAAAATTGTTAGCAAAATGAACAGTTGGACTGCCTTAACAATAATCACTTGAGTTTTTTTAATACTATTATTGTTATTTTTGGTATTGTTTTTAAAAGCAGTTACATAGTTAAGGGTAAACATGAAAGTATGTCAGTGAAAATACTGACCGTATTAACCTTAAAAAATGAAGTAAATTTTCACTAAGATGTGGCTGCTCTCAGCCAGCAATACTTCCAACAGCCAAAAATATTTCTACTGCAAAACTACACAAATCTCTTAAAACCAACAGTACTTAAATAAACTCTTAGAAACACAAGATCAGCTCACAACTGACGATATTTGAAATAGCTAATCCTCGTCTTTTGCACTAAAAGAATATTCAACCTTCTATTGTTGTTTGTCAGCAAGTTGTGCCAGTTCAGAAAATGAGTAAACGTAATAAGTTATGTATGTTTTGAGCTGAAAGAGGGTGTTTCATCTTAAGTCATTATTATATCTCAATGACTTAGAATCAACAGTTGATTTGGATATGAATTTGATATACCCGTCTACAATCACTTATACTAAGTTCATAATGACTTTTTCCTATTCAATTTGGTGATCCTACTTAAAAAACAATAGCCATTATAACTCCAAACTTGACATATTTTTGATACTTTCAGTCAAATCTCAGTACTTTACTCCAAATTGCCATTTATTTTAATAAGTAATCTAATACAGGAGGCTTTAATTACTGTAATTGAATCAGACCATGTGGATGCATGCCAGAGCAAACTATCTGGAAAACTGGCCAGTCAAACTAATAAACATACAAAACCAACAATGAGCATAAATAAATATGAAGTAAAAAACATTATCTTTGCTTATGCTTAGTACTCCATATTATATTACATTTCAAAAATATATGCACAGAAAATGCAGATTTCAGCAAATGGAGAGGAGACTACTGATTAGTTTACAACTTCAACACAACAGCTCTTTTCAGAATATTGAAAATATCTGCTAGTGTTTATCACTAGATTTGAAGCAATTCCCTTATACTTGTCCAGGACCCAATCTGAAAATCAGAGTGAACATTAACTATAGAGAGACACTAACAGAAATATGTACAATCTGTGAGTTACACTATTTCATAACAAATAGGTTCACAATTAGTTTTGTGATATTCTTACTCAATTATGCATTATTTAACTGTTCTGTTATACTTACCAATAATTAGTACTTTATGTGGGGGACTTGTTCCCATAACAGAATTCAAAAGATATGTAGATGTAGCTGAATAGTGACAGGTATATTGTGTTGTATTCTGAGTTAATTGCAGTGGACTCAAGTCTAACTGATGAGTATTCTGTCCTGTCAATAGAGTATTTCCCTCCATCCATGAATATGATACTATCATTAATGTTGATGGAATATTCACATTACAAGTGAGTATGTAATTGAGTGAAACTGTTGGCAATCCACTCTCTGTAATGCTGGCTGATGATTGGGGAACTGTGTAACATTGAATACTATGAATTAATATTTATACATTGATAACAAAATACCTGATACTGATAAACTGACTAAACTTGTTAGAGTAGAACTGCTGATTGATGCCACACATTGTACAGATAGATTGTGTTGGCTCACTCTCTCGATTCTCAACATATCTGTGAATGTGTTTGTATTTCCTTGAACAACCTGACCTGACTCTGGACCACGAGATACTTGACCAGTCCAAGTAAATGATGGAGTTCCTCTACCAGTTGTAGTAGCAGTACATGTTAACGTTAGAGACACTCCAGCGACAACTTCTGGGTAGATAGGAGATATTGAGACAGATCTTACTACAAACATTAGTGAAGTAAAATCAGTTCAATTGAATGTTGTTTTTTTTATATTTTGAGTAACACACTATTGTGCAATGTCGCATAAAGACATCTCTTTAATCGTTTCAATAAAAATTTTCAAATATTCTACACTACTTTATCTAACATGAATTAACCAACTAGTAAATTGCAGTCTTTAATGACACTCCAGAATGTTGAATTGTCACTCAGAAATTTATGTTATGCAACAAATTAAAGTGTCATTTCTACCAACTGCAAAGAACTGTTAAAATGATGGAAGTGATCTGATATCATGAAATATTTGATTATTTAATTTGCTAAAGAGTCACTGTGCCCGACATGATGACCATGACAGTATTATAGAGCATGGGAATGGATGATAATTAATTAAGCTCTTGGCATTAATTACAGCAGCAATTTTGCTATGGTGAAGTTTGCATCATCAAACTATAAAATAAAACAAAGCACTACAGAAATAATCTAGCTACACTATTTACCAGATAATATATTGATGATATTAATAGTGGCATTGATAAGAATTCCATTACTATTTAGTACTGAACATGTATATATTCCCAGTGGTCCAACTGGAGCTCCTCTACTTGCCAGACGAACTTGTTGAGCATGCTCTACTCCGTATAATGTATCTGTAGTCTGTCCTAAATTTGCTGCAGTAATAACAGGAGGTCCTGTAGGAGAATACCAGTTCCCAATAGCTCCCATTCCACTCTCTGAATTGCTGCAACATGCCATATTGACTTTACTAGTGTTACATATTAATGTATTTCCAGGATCATTACGATCACGAGGTTGACCTCCTATATCAGTAATGTTTACAGAATCTCCGTCACCAAGTGTTCTTGTTCCGATTCTAAAGAATAAGTCTGCAAATTAATAAAACAATAAATACCAGATAACATTTCTTCATTTAACTTTAGCAATGTCAGCATGTAATATATTTAAGTTTTTGTTTGAGCATCACTGAAGTTTGTTGAACTGTTCCTTGTATGTTTCTAGGACTGCTTACTAAAGACATAAAAAATATTGTATGTAGGTGCATTTCCAGTTGCACTTAATTTACAGATTATATTCAATCACAAATTCAGTCTTCTATAATTAATTGACAACGATAAAGTTGACATATGCAAGAAATGTGTACTAATACTAATACTAGTATTACTACTATTAATACTTACACATAAGTGTTATTGTATGTGGAGGACTGGTAACATCCACATTGTTGACATATACTGAAGAGGCTGTGTACTGACAAGTATATTGTGCACCATCTTCAGTCAGTGGCAAAGAATGCCAGTTCAATTCTCTGTTTATTTGATTTAGTACAACTTGTCCATTTCTACTCCACTGATATGATGGTGAAGTCACTTCCAAAGAAGAAGGAGGTGTGGCTACACAGGTAAGGGTGTAGTCACGAAGAGCAAAAGGTGACTGGTTCTCCATTATAGAGATAGGTATATCTGTAGCTAAATGTGTATAGCAGCATGAAATAAATCTCACACAATAAAATGACAAACTCACCTGTAACTGCTAATGATACAGATCTACTCATACTAGATGCTCCAATAGTTACAGTACATGTATAAGTTCCAGCAAAGGATTGTCTAACTCGAGTTAGTACTAATGAATTTGTCACCATACTAGATGGAGCTGTAGCCGGTAATGGAGTATGCGTCATTTGTCCTGTCCATTCAAATCTAGCTATAGCAGGTCCTGATAGAGTTCCAGTACATGTGAGAGTAACATCATCTACACCAGCTACTCCACTAGGGTTGGGTGGAGTTATAGTGACAGAGGTGACTGCAACTGTACAAAATATATTGAAGTATATACTTTAATTTTGTATTATTATTTGTGTACCTTATCATTGATTGTATATTATTTATTTAGTGATATGTATTTAATTTTGAGAGCGGTTTACAGGGAAATTTTTTTAGAAATTATGGAAACAAATTCCTTATTATGATTTAAGCCAGGCCCACTCAGAGACATTTTCATGCCTAATAAATTACAATGTAATCTTTCCAATTTCATGTTAGGTGTTGTTTTAAAGAGTCGTGAAGAAAGTAATGATGATTTTCAATAGTCAAGTGTTTTATTTTATGTTTGAAATTGCTGATTGTCCACATAATAAAGAAAAGCTAAGGTAAGAAGATCAGACACAAAGAATTAATGCTCTCACAATCTCTGCATTTATTGAATATAACAAACACAGCACACTTATTGTATAAGAAATGTTACTTTTTCAATTGTGCACAATTTTCGGGATAAATTGTTCTGAGATAAAGATTTAACTGAAAACTCTGTACGACAATTGTCAGCAAACTGACTCATTGGAGTGTCTTTACAATAGTCACTTCACTAAGATGTGGCTGCTATCAGCCAGAGATACTTCAAATAGCCAGAGATTTCTATTTTAAAACGACACCAACCTCTTAAGGCCCAATGATACCTAAATCAAAACTGCAAGACCAGCTCACAACTGATGATATTTGAATTCGCTGCTCATCATCTTTTGCTCAAAAAAAAGCTCAACCCTCTAAAATGTCTGTTTGTGTCTGTAAGTCGTGCCAATTAAGAAATTGAGTAAAGGTGGTAATTTTTGTATATTTTGAGCTGAAAGAGGTAAGCACTTATGTAAATTTCCTAATGACTTTCTCCTAGGAGATAATGAGACAGAATTGACTACAAACATTAACAAAGTAAAAATTACTTTAATTGATTGCGTTGTTTTTTTTTATGCAATGTCGCATAAAGACATCTCTTTAATTGTTTCAATAAAATTTTCAAATATTCTACACTACTTTATCTAACATGAATAAACCAACTAGTAAATTGCAGTCTTTAATGACAGTCAAGAATGTTGCATTGTCACTTAGAAGTTTATGTTATGCCACAAATTAAAGTGTCATTTCTACCAACTGCAAAGAACTGGTAAAATGATGGAAGTGATCAGATATAATAAAATATTTGATTATTTAATTTTCTAGAGTCGCTTTGCCAGACATGATGACCATGACAGTATTATAGAGCATGGGAATAGATTATAAGCGATTCAGCACTTTGCATTAATTTCAGAAGCAATTTTGCTATGGTGAAGTTTGCATCATCAAACTATAAAATTAAACAAAACAAAACAAAAAAAATTAAGCTACACTATTTACCAGGTAATATTATATTGATGATATTAATAGTGGCATTGAAAAGAATTCCATTATTATTAGGTACCGAACATGTATATGTTCCCAGTGGTCCAACTAGAGCTCCTCTACTAGCCAAACGAACTTGTTGAGCAGCAACTACTCTGTATAATGAATCTGTAGTCTGTCCTAAATTGGCTAATGTAAGAACAGGAGATCCTTTGGGGAAATACCAGTTTCCAATAGCTCCCACTCCCACTCCAGTGTCTGTTCTTCTACAACACTCCACTAAGTAGTGTCACATATTAATGTATTTCCAGGATCTTCACGATCATGAGGTTGATCTCCTATATCAGTAATATTTACAGAGTCTCCATCACCAAGTGTTCTTGTTCCAATTCTAAAGAATAAGGCTGCAAATTAATAAAACAATAAATACCAGATAACATTTCCTCATTGAACTTTAGCAATGTCAGCGTGTAATATATTTAATTTGTTGTTTGAGCATCACTGAAGTTTGTTGAACTGTTCCTTGTATGTTTGTAGGACTGCTTACTAAAGACAGAAAATATTGTATGTAGGTGCATTTGCTGACATATGCAAGAAACGTGTACTAATACTAATACTAGTATTGCTACTCTTATTTCTTACATGTAAGTGCTATTGTATGTGTAGGACTGGTAACATCCACGTTGTTGACATATACTGAAGAGGCTGTGTACTGACATGTATATTTTGCCCCATCTTCACTCAGTGGCAGAGAACTCAAGTTAAATTCTCTATTATTGTGATTGGCTACAACTTGTTCATTTCTTCTCCACCGATATGATGGTGAAGTCACTTCCAAAGAAGAAGGAGGTGTGGCTACACACGAGAGGATATAGTCACAAAAAGGAACGGGTGACTGGTTCTCCATTATAGAGATCGGTATAGCTGGAGCTAAGTAGATATTGAAGCATAATATTAATCGCACGTTATTTAGGTGACAAACTCACCTGTTACTGTCAATGATACAGATCTACTCATACTAGATGCTCCAATAGTTACAGTGCATTTGTAAATTCCACCATAAGATTGTCTAACTCGAGTTAGTACTAATGAATCACTGACCATATTCAATGGAGCTCTAGCCAGTGGTGGAGTATGCATCATTTGTCCTGTCCATTCAACTCTAGCTATAGCAGGTCCTGATAGAGTTCCAGTACATGTGAGAGTAACATTATCTACACCAGCTACTCCACTAGGGTTGGGTGGAGTTATAGTGAGAGAGGTGACTGTAACTGTACAAAGAAAGATTCAGGTTGTTACTATTGATTTATTGATATATATTTTATTATGAGTGTGTGTTACAGCGGAAAATCTAAAAAATTATGGAAAGGGGTTCTTTTTTCTAATTTAAGCCACACCTATTCAGACTTTTTCAAGTTTAATGAAGTTATTGTAACATTTCTAGTCTCATGTTTAGTGTTAAAGAATCATGAAGAAAGAAATGACTTTTATTATTGTTACGTGTTTTATATTATGTTTGAAGCTGCTGATTGTTCACATAATAAAGAAAAGCTAAGGTAAGAAGATAAGACACAAAGAATTGATGCTCTTCAAATTGTTTCTGCATTTATTGGATATAACAAACACAGCGCAAGTTATTGTATAAGAAATTCTACTATTTCTGTGTTCTGAGGTAAAGAATGAAAATTGTGAGCAAACTGACCAGTTAGAGTGCCTTAACTATTATGGTCACTTGCAGTATTAGTACACTTTTTTTGACTGAAGCTAGAAACTTGTATTACTACGACTGTTATTACTACTCTTATTTCTTACATGTAATTGCTATTGTATGTGTAGGACTGGTAACATCCACATTGTTGACATATACTGAAGAGGCTGTGTACTGACAAGTATATTGTGCACCATCTTCACTCAGCGGCAGAGGACTCAAGTTCAATTCTATATTATTCTGATCATGAACAACTTGTCCATTTCTTTCCCACTGATATGATGGTGAAGTCACTTCTAAGGAAGAAGGAGGTGTGGCTACACAGGTGAGGATGTAGTCATGAAGAGCAACAGGTGACTGGCTCTCCATTATAGAGATAGCTATATCTGGAGCTAAACATGTAGAGCAGCATAAAATAAATCTCACATACTAAAATGACAAACTCACCTGTAACTGCTAATGGTACAGATCTACTCATACTAGATGCTCCAATAGTTACAGTACATGTATAAGTTCCAACATAGGATTGTCTAAGTCGAGTTAGTACTAATAAATCCCTGACTGTAGTAGATGGAGCTGTAGCCAGTTGTGGAGTGCGCATCATTTGTCCTGTCCATTGAACTCTAGCTATAGCAGGTCCTGATAGAGTTCCAGTACATGTGAGAGTAACATTATCTTCACCAGCTACTCCTCTAGGGTTGGGTGGAGTTATAGAGACAGAGGTGACTGTAACTGTACCAAAAAGATTGAAGTATAATATAGTTTACTTTATGATTATTATTTGTGTACCTTATCGTTGATTGTATATTATTCAGCGAGCGAGCGAAGCGAGCGAAGCTGACTCTCAGTCGTGTTCAATTGAGATTTCAGATATATATATATATATAGGTATGTATGCGTACGTCAAAAATTTCGCCCGCGCTTCTAATTACGTAAGTTAGGTAAAGCGTTCACAGTTTCAGTATTTTTCAATTAACGAGTGCGGAGAATCCTGCTGCACTGCCTTACACAACTTTGGTTCAACCAAAAAGTTTATAGCTACTCTCTTAAAAAGTTTATAGCTACTCTCTCCTTGAAACAATTGTGAAGTCTTTGTCAAGCTGCGCTTCTTTGCCACTGCTTTCGAAGTTTATTCAGGTAATTCTGTTGTTGTTAACTCTTCATGCCTAATCATTGCTATTATTTAGCGATTTCCTTCACAAATCATCTTTACCTATACTCATATATTTACTCGCTCGCCATGCATTTGCGCTATTCGAGTGCACCACTAGTTTATTTAATGATAGGTATTTAATTTTGAGAGTGAGTTGCAGGGAAAATTTAGAAATTATGGAAACGAATTCCTTATTATGATTTAAGCCATACCCACTCAGAGACATTTTCATGCCTAATAAATTACAATGTGATATTTCCAGTTTCATTTTAGGTGTTGTTTTAAAGAGTCGTGAAGAAAGTAATGATGATTTTCAATATTCAAGTGTTTTATTTTATGTTTGAAGTTGCTGATTGTCCACATAATAAAGAAGAGCTAAGGTAAGAAGATCAGACACAAAGAATTGATGCTCTCAAAATCTTTGCATTTATTGAATATAACAAACACAGCACACTATTGTATAAGAAATTCTACATTTTCAATTGTGCACAATTTTCGGGATAAATTGTTCTGAGATGAAGATTTAACTGACCAATCGAAAACTCAGTATGAAAATTGTCAGCAAACTGACTAGTTGGAGTGTCTTTATAATAGTCACTTCACTAAGATGTGGCTGCTATCAGCCAGAGATACTTCAAATAGCCAGAGATTTCTATTTTAAAACGACACCAACCTCTTAAAGCCCAATGATACCTAAATCAAAACTGCAAGACCAGCTCACAACTAATGATATTTGAATTCGCTGCTCATCATCTTTTGCTCAAAAAAAAGCTCAACCCTCTAAAATGTCTGTTTGTGTCTGTAAGTCGCATGCCAATTAAGAAATTGAGTAAAGGTGGTAATTTTTGTATATTTTGAGCTGAAAGAGGTAAGCACTTATGTAAATTTCCTAATGACTTTCTCCTATTCAATTTGGTGATCCTACTTACAAAACAGGTCAATGGGACCATTACAGCTCTAAACTTGACATATTTGTTACTCTTTTAGTCAAATCTCAGTATTTCAATCATTATTGTCATTTTTATATTTATCTAATACAGGAGGCTTTAATAACTCTAATTGAATCAGACCATGTAGATGTATGCCAGAGCAAACTATCTAGCAAACTAGCCAGTCAAACTAAAAGACATACAAAACAAACAAAGAGCATTATAAACAATATGAAGTCAAAATATTATCTCTGCTTATGCTAAGTACTCTATACATTGCATTTCAAAAATGTGTGCACAGAAAATACTGATTAGTTATAATGGATAGGAGACTGCTGATTTGTTTTTTAATTCAATACAACAACCTATTTCCAAATTTTAAAAACATCCACTAGTTTTATCACAACATTTGAAATAATACCTTCTACTTGTCCATTACATATGTGAATGAGAGTAAGCATTAATAGAGAACCACATATAGCAATATGTACAAGCTGCTAGTTAGACTCTCCAAGTAGGAAGTCTACTTCAACACACTTAAATCCCTTCTGTCAATGACCTTGCTAATTGATTCCAGCTATGTTTAATACACAACCATATAATAAGTAGCTACACAATTATACATCAATGGCGTAGGAAAAGGGGGGTTCGTGGGGTTGGTGCCCCCATAATTTTGGGGCACAATCTAATGAGGTGATTTTTCACATGAACACTTTTAAATTTCAAAGAAACATGCCCTTGGAGCCGCTTTACCAAAACATCTTCCTACACCACTGTACATTATCTACATGGTTCTGTTATACTTACCAATTATTAATACTTCATGTGGCAGACTCATTCCAATAACAGGATTCACAAGATATATAGATGTAGCTGAATAGTGACAGGTATACAGTGTTGTATTCTGAGTTAATTGTAGTGCTAACTGATGAGTATTCTGTCCTGTCAATAGAGTATTTCCCTCCATCCATGAATATGATGCTATCATTAAGTTGATGGAATATTCACATTACAAGTGAGTGTGTAATTGAATGAAACTGTTGACACTCTACTCTCTGTAATGGTGGCTGATGTTCTGGGAACTGTGTAACATTGAATACTATAAATTAATATTTATACATTGATTATAGATTTACCTGACACTGAAAAAGTGACTGAAGTCACAAGAGTAGAACTGCTAATTGAAGCCATACATTGTACAGATGCATTGTGTTGGCTCACTCTCTCTATTCTCAACATATCTGTGAATGTGTTTGTATTTCCTTGAACAGCCTGACCTTGCAGTGGACCATGAGATACTTGACCAGCCCAAGTAAATGATGGAGTTCCTCTACCAGTTATAGTAGCAGTACATGTTAATGTTAGAGACTCTCCAGCTACAACTTCTGGGTTGATAGGAGATATTGAGACAGATCTTACTACAAACATTAATGAAGTAAAATCAGTTTAATTGAATGTGTTTTTTTTTTATATTTTGAGTTACACACTGTAGTACAACGTCGCATAAAGACATCTCTATAATTGTTTCAATAAAATTTTCAAATATTGTACACTACTTTATAGTTCATCTAACATGAGTAAACCAACTAGTAAATTTCAGTCTTTAATGACACTCAAGAATGTTGCATTGTCACTCAGAAGTTTATTTTATGCAACAAATTAAAGTGTCATTTCTACAACTGCAAAGAACAGGTAAAATGATGTAAGTAATCTGATATAATAAAATATTTGATTATTTAATTTGCTAGAGAGTCACTACATGATGACCATGCCAGTATTATAGAGCATGGGAATAGATTACAATCAATTCAGCTCTTCGCATTAATTTCAGCAGAAATTTTGCTATGGTGAAGTTTGCATCATCAAAATATAAAATAAAACAAAACAAAACAAAAATAATCTAGCTACACTATTTACCAGATAATATATTGATGATATTAATAGTTGCATTGATAAGAATTCCATTACTATTTGGTACTGAACATGTATAAATTCCCAGTGGTCCAACTGGAGCTCCTCTACTTGCCAGACGAACTTGTTGAGCATGCACTACTCCGTATAATGTATCTGTAGTCTGTCCTAAATTTGCTAATGTAATAACAGGAGGTCTTGTAGGAGGATACCAGTTACCAATAGCTTCCATTCTAGTCTCTGAACTACTGCAACATGCCATATTGACTTTACTAGTGTTACATATTAATGTATTTCCAGGATCATTACGATCACGAGGTTGACCTCCTATATCAGTAATGTTTACAGAATCTCCGTCACCAAGTGTTCTTGTTCCAATTCTAAAGAATAAGTCTGCAAATTAAAAGAACAATAAATACCTGATAACATTTCTTCATTTAACTTTAGCAATGTCAGCGTGTAATAAATTTAAGTTTTTTGTTCGAGCATCACTGAAGTTCGTTGAACTGTTCCTTGTATGTTTGTAGGACTGCTTACTAAAGTTATAAAATATAGGTACTAAGGTGCATTTCCAGTTGCACTTAATTACAGATTATATTCAATCATAAAGTGCAGTCTATAATTAATTGACAATGATAATGCTGACACATGCAAGAAAAGTGTACTAATACTAATACTAGCATTACTACTCTTATTACTTACACATAAGTGCTATTGTATGTGTGGGACTGGTAACATCCACATTGTTGACATATATTGAAGAGGCTGTGTACTGACAAGTATAGTGTGCACCATCTTCACTCAGTGGCAGAGAACTCAAGTTCAATTCTCTATTATTCTGATTTGGTACAACTTGTCCATTTCTTCTCCACTGATATGATGGTGAAGTCACTTCCAAAGAAGGAGGAGGTGTGGCTACACAGGTGAGGATGTAGTCACGAAAAGCAACAGGTGACTGGCTCTCCATTATAGAGATAGGTATAGTTGGAGCTAAATATATGTATAGCAGCATAAAATAAATCTCACATATTAAAATGATAAACTCACCTGTAACTGCTAATGATACAGATCTACTCATACTAGATGATCCAATAGTTACAGTACATATATAAGTTCCAGCATAGGATTGTCTAACTCGAGTTAGTACTAATGAATCCCTGACTGTAGTAGATGGAGCTGTAGCCAGTGGTGGAGTACACATCATTTGTCCTGTCCATTGAACTCTAGCTATCGCAGGTCCTGATAGAGTTCCAGTACATGTGAGAGTAACATTATCTACACCAGCTACTCCACTAGGGTTGGGTGGAGTAATAGTGACTGAGGTGACTGTAACTATACAAAATAGATTGAAGTATATACTTTATTTTTTTATTATTATTTGTATACCTTATGATTGATTGTCATTATTTATTTAGTGATATGTATTTAATGTTGAGACTGGGTTACTGGGTCAATAAACAAATTCCTTATTTTAATTTAAGCCACACCCACTCAGACATTTTCATGTCTAATGAAGTTACAATATAAAATATGTTAGGTGTTGTTTTACACAATCATCAATAGATTAATGATGTTTTTTATTATTGTTAAATATATTTCTTATGTCTGAAGTTGTTGATTGTCCACTTAATAAAGAAGAGAAGAAGTTCAGACACAAAGAATTGATGCTCTCCAAATTATTTTTGCATTTATTGGATATATCAAACACAGCGCAATTGAAAAATTAAAGTAGATACTAGGTTTGGTGCCATTATGTGAGTAATTAACACTATAATTGTATTAGTTCGATATCAATGAGACCAGAGCTGTACCACTTGGACAGTCTGAATCATTATGTAAGCTTATTTATAGCTATCAAGCAGCTTAACATTGAACTTATACAAAATTTCTCACCTAATGGGGCCTAAAGAGAAGCTAAGGAATAATGTAAAATAATAACAGTTTTTACCGGGGAATTGAACTCAAGACCCCAGGCTTTAGCCACCAGTGCTCCGGAGAAGTAGGTGTTTTTGGTCAACAATAAAAATGTTGTTTGGTGGCACATAATAGGTGGTCTGTAGAGTATGGAACTGCAGCAAGCAGTACTACTCAATATAATAAATGCAAAATGCACGGGTAGCTAAAGCTAGGGGTCCTGGGTTCACTTCCTCAACGACAACTGAGGATTTTTTCACATTTGCCTTTGCTTCTCCTTAGACCCCTTTTTTTTTAGTGAGAAAGTTTCAATCTAGTTTTTATGAAGGATCACAACTTGATAACTTTTATATTAGCTAGCTAACTTCTCTATCATTATAATACTGTTGTTAGGAAAAATAATGACCTTTTAGTAATACATCAACTAAGGCAAAAAGTAAATGGTTGCTAAACCAATTAATGATTGCAATATTACCATACCAGTAGATGGATGAGTTGTTGATGCTATGAATTGTTGATATGGCCCATCACCATCTTTGTTAACAGCTGCTATTTCAAAGGTGTAGGAAGTGCCAGGGAATAATGAAGTAGCTACAAATGATGTGTTAGTAGTTGTCACTGGTCCTGTAGTAGTAGAAGTCTCAGTATAGCGAATTTTATAGCTTGTAATTGGAGAATTTTGTTGTAGACAATCCACTGGCTGCCATGAAATAGAAATACTAGTGTGTCTGTTACCTTCCAATAGTATTTCTTGAACTGTGCCACTTGGAGCTACAAATACAATTCATTACAGAAAGAAGAAAATTAAATATATATATATATATATCTTTGTTGTACAAGTGTATTCAGATTTTTTAACAAAATGTATATAATGTATACCTCCACAATTTGTAAATATTTTTGGGGGAAATATATGAGTATATTATAACATATAGCACTTATTGCATGAGTCAAAGTTTGATATGGCAAAATATTTCACGAGCAGGCTAATTTATTTTCACGAGCCAGAGGTGAGTGAAAATAAAACCTGAGAAGTTGTGTTTGCTGTTATGATTTTCGTCTTCATGTTTGGGTTGAATAGTAATTGATATAATGATAATAGAAATGGTAAGGACTATGAAGGGTGCACTGTATATTATGTAGAAGTTGTGTGATGTATTAACAACTTATTCCACAACTATGGAGGGATAGATAGAGGCTGTAGATTATTGTTACACTTGTGAGTGTTACTTGGGAATCAGTGTATATGGGTTTGGGGAGTGTGGCTTTTAGTCACTGGAGCATGTTGCAAACATAAACTCCCCAAAACAAATAAGGAACCATGAAGGTAATGATCTAAGGGGCATATGTAATCTAAATGAGTTTAAAAGAGGTTAACATTGGAATTATAGATTGGTAAGTATAGTTGCCAGGGAACTTGCAAGGCGTGGCAGCAATTGCGTATCTGTAGCACCTGGTCAAGACTACTAGCTTTCATGAGGTGAGTTAAAATAGTTTATGAAAGTGGTAGGCCTGTGCTGACATTTTTTGCCTCTCCCACCCACTCCTGAGGCTATAGTTTAATATATGTAGCAAATATATTATTGGTGGTTACCTGACAATAGGGATGTGTTAATAGATACTGGGTTTTTAATTTGGCCCACATGACATGTAATCATGGTCGTATGTGTTGTATAGATTATCTAACAATAATTGAGGCATAAATAGAAACTAGGATTTCAAAATGAAAACATGACTTAAACGTGTGGTCGTGTGTGTAGCATAAGTATTATTAGAGTCAGTAGGGTTGTATAAATTGATACAGAATGCATATACAACATTAACTCCACTCTTCGGAGTATGATAGCGCAGGGGCCACTGCTCTTCTCTTCCAGCTACATGCATTGTGTAGCAGGGGACAGGTCTGGTCCTAATTAGGAATTTGTAAAGGTGGATTTGAGGATTTTACAAACATACACTCCCTAAAACAAATAAGGAATCAGGAAAGTAATGATATAAGGGGCAATCTGCATGTGAGGTGAAGGATCAAGTAGGGAGGAAAGCAGTAGCTACGAGCAGGGGCTAGTGAGGATATGCTGGTAGGGATTGGTAAGGAATGTGCTGGCAGGTGCTAGTGAGGATGTGCTAGTAGGTAGGGTGCAGGACCTGGTTCCCACTATTGGCTGGAAGTGAGGACCCTGCGCATTACTGATCCCGCTCCTTCCAGTAATGGTTATGGAGGGTAAAGTGTGGGGAGGTGAGCATGAGCAATCATGAATGACAAGGTTAACATATATATATTCCACACCAGATATCTCCACAATGCTATTACTAGGTCCATGCCCCTTGAGTTATTTATCACAAGGTGTTATCTCAAGACTGACTTGTGCAAGTGCATTACCATAGTAGTTATAGCAACCTGGCCTGGCTTACTAGACCTTCCACTGGGGAAGCCTACCCAACCAGGTTAGAGCAGCTGCTAAACTATCAGCTGGGGTTCATGGAGATAGTTTTATGGCAAACTTCACACCCAGATTACAAACCCTAGACAAAATTATTTCAGTGAAGATATCTAGCTTATAATAAACTACCTATTACACTTGCTAGAGTGACAGGTCTAGATATTTCACCTTCGCTTTATTTTAATTCATCTCTGGCTCATGAAAATATATTAGCCTATTCTGACTCATGTGATAAGTACTATATATTTAGCTCAACATACAAGCTGTGAGAGTAGTGAATGATTCAGTAGCTGATAATCTATTTATAGTATTCATTGCTGCTATAGTGATGTTATATGTTATGTTTTCTTGTAAACCAGATAGAGTATACATCCTCATGGATCCTGAGATTGTTTGGCTTCCACTTGGAGCATCAGAACATCCTGCAGTTCTAGTGTAACTTATGGTGTAATTTTGCACTGCATCAATATCTGACTGTGTCCATGTGAGCATCACTGAAGTTTGTTGAACTGTTCCTTGTATGTTTGTAGGAGGACTGCTTAATAATTCCACTAAATACATTAAATATGGGTATGTTAAGGTTCATTTCAAGTTGGATAGAAATAACGTAATTATATTTTCACTAATATTACCATTTATATGCTATCATAAGGTGCAATCTATTGTTAGTTGACATTGATACATGCTGGCTGAAGCGACAAACTTGTACTACTACTACTATTACAATTATTACTTACATGTAAGTACTATTGTATGTGTACTACTGGTAACATTCACATTGTTGACATATACTGAAGAGGCTGTGTACTGACAAGTATATTGTGCACCATCTTCACTCAGTGGCAGAGGACTCAAGTTCAGTTCTCTATTATTCTGATTATGAACAACTTGTCCATTTCTTCTCCACTGATATGATGGTGAAGTCACTTCTAAAGAAGAAGGAGGTGTGGCTACACAGGTGAGGATGTACTCACGAAGAGCAATTGGTGACTGGCTCTCCATTATAGAGATAGGTATATCTGGAGCTAAATATGAATAGCAGGTTGGGTTAAATTACAGTGTCAAAGGTGACTGTAACAGTACAAAATATATTTAAGCATATACTTTAATGTATGATTGTTATTATTGATTGGCACTACCTATTTAGTGATGTTTATTTAATTTTGAGAGTGGGTTAAAGTGGAGAATCTAGAATTTATGGAAAAGGGTTCCTTATTTTAATTAAAGCCACACACACTCAGACATTTTCATGCCCAATATTTTTATATTTAATTTGCTAGATAGACTTCGTTTAACATTTTAGAGCCACTTTACAGGACATTATTATATGACCATGACAGTAGTACAGAGCATGGGAACGGATGATAAGCAATTCACCTCTTTACATTAATTTCAACTGCAAATTTGCTAGAGTGAAATTTGCGTCATCAAAGTATGAAACAAAAGAAAACAAAAATAATCTAGCTACATTATTTACCAGATAATATATTGATGATATTAATAGTTGCATTGACAAGGTTTCCATTAGTATTAGGTACTGAACATGTATATATTCCCAGTGGTCCAACTGGAGCTCCAATGCTTGCCAGACGAACTTGTTGAGTATACACTACTCTGTACAATGTATCTGTAGTCTGTCCTAAATTTGCTAATGTAATAACAGGAGGTCCTGTAGGAGGATACCAGTTCCCAATAGCTCCCATTCCACTCTCCCTACCTCTACAACATTTCATATTGATATTGGTAGTGTTACATATTAATGTTTTTCCAGGATCACTACGATGAGAAGGTTGACCTCCTATATCAGCAATATTTACATAATCTCCATTATGAAGTGTTCTTGATCCAATGTTAAAGAATAATTCTGAAAATGAATAAAAAATAAAAACCAGGTAATAATGTTTTCTATTTGTCTCTCTTTATAACGTTAGCAATGTTAGCATATTATTTCTTAATATTTTTTTTAATTTTTAGTTTGGAGAACTATGTGTTGTACTATAAATTCACCTCACATGATTATAACTAAAACTTACAAAATCGAGCAGAATAACAGTTATCAGTTAAACTGTAAGAAGACTATTTACACAACTACAGTATACATGATTAAGAGAATAGGAAGCTAGTAAATTTTTGCAGATTTAAGTAACATAATGCAATCAGTTGACTCAAAAGCTGTGTTCAATTCCTGTTTACAATTAATTGGAAGAAAGTGATCTATTGTCAGAGTTCAAATTACCAATTTAAAAGGCTAAAATACATTGGTATTAATTGTGTTCATCATTGTAAACATTTAATAGCTTGAATTTTTTTCTATGCAGTCCTAGTTTCTTTTCAAATTTGATGATGTGTAGAAATGACACATAAGAATTTCAGTATAGACTAGGTTAGGTGTCATAATGTGAGTTTAGCTATAAATAATTTTCAACATAATAACTATATTAGTTCGAGTGTCAAAGAGACCAGAGCTGTAACACTTGGACAGTCTGAATCATGATGTAAGGTTATTTATAGGTATACAGCAGGTTGACATTGGACTTTTATAATATCTAGCTAACTTCGTTGCTATGTATAAATATATCTATCCCCTTATAATGTAAGTACCAAGTTTACGCTGTCGTCTTACAGAGGGAAGTACTAGAAGAACTCCAAGAGGTTAACAGTGACAGTATATGTATCTCTGTTAGTTTTCCCATGTTTATTTTGTTACGTTTAACTGCTCTTAGCTTATTTCTAAGTACTCAACTTTCTTGTCATACACTTATGTTTTACTTTATAATAATCTATATTTAGACAAACCAACCTAAATATAGCTAACAAAATAATTTTGGTGTAGATTTTAATTAAGGTCATATTAATTAATAGTTATGTGTCCCTGAATTTTTGCTAAAAATCTTGGAGCCTTATGTCTCAAATGGCTACAGACAACCTTTATTGTACAACTTCTTTGTCTGTCTGTGCAACATTTCAACACATACTACAATGATTGAATTGAATTATATATTCTTGTAAATAGCAAATTTTCTAACAATGAAGAGCTTAATGCAAAGTAGAACTTCCACCACTTTTGTATCAATACAAGCATTGCAATAGCTTCTAATAATTCTAGTTCTAAAAGGTAAACATTTAATACTCATAATTGAAAGTGGTTGGAATTCATTATTGCACCAGCCACTAGTTCAAGCCTTTTTGGGAAAAGGAAATGGCTCATCTCTAAGTCATTTAAGATTTCATAGCTACTCTTTTTGTATAGCCTTGTGTGGTTCTCATCTCATTTTTTTTATAAAGTAGTTTCATATAGTTACCACAGAAATTACATTTGTGCAAAAGAAAAAACATTTGCAGCCTATTCTAAAAGCACAATAACTTTGATTTTGTCATGTCTATTACGGTCCACTAATGTCGATACAATATTTGCACAAATATTATTCATAATATTAAAAATGTTCTTAATTTATTTTTTCTGTGCAAAGTATAAAGAACATTTTACTCCTAATGCATTGACATTGTATTAACTTTATGTACAAGATGTACAAGTTCTCTAATAAAATCTAAAGCTACCCTCAAGACGTAGTAGCTATCAACAGCCACAGTTTACATTTCTTATATTATATAATCCATTTAATATAATACAAATGAACTTATGATATATATGACTAAAAACTTATTTACATAATGTTATGTATATACATGATATCATTAATGCCTAGGAAGCTATCACTGACCTCCATTAGCCACGATCAGTAAATTCAATAAAAACAGTATAGAGGTCATCCTTTCTTAAATGGCTCCTGCTATAAAAGAAACTCCTCAACATGTCCCTTTTATGCTATGAGCATGCAAATTGACAGGACGTAAATTATTAAAGGGTAATTGCAGTGAAAAACAACATTTACTGCAAATACCAAGAAAAGTACCATCATATCATGTATAAACATAGCCCAAAGCCATTTGAAACTATATGGATGCTTCTATTAGCACCACTATTTAGCTTCCTTAAAAATTTTACTTCCTGCTGTGGGTGGGGTTTCATGATGACGCTTTTGAGGCTTTGATAAGCAGGAAGTATGGCTTTTTAGGCTTTTTTATAATTTACAGCTATGTCATTTTAGGCTGGGACTATGGCTTTTAGGCTGGCACTATGGCTTATTAGGTTGGAACTAAGGCTTTTTAGGCTGGGATTATGGCTTATTAGGCTGGGACTATGGCTTATTAGGCTGGGACTACTGTGGGTTATTAGGCTGGGTCTATGACATTTAGCTAAGGACTACAACTTTATAGGAGGCTAGAACTATGACTTTATAAGCGGTGACTATTGTTTTTACACTAGTACTATTAAAAAAAGAATAGATGACTATTACTTTAAAATCTAAAGGTTTCTGAATTGCTATTGCTGTTGAAATTTACCCCTGCACTGCTATGGCTACCAAAATCATGCTTTACTGTCAGAATCCATAGTCCCAGTTTACAAAGTCATTGTTGAACCTAAAAAACATAGTTCTAGCCCAAAATGCCATCTGGAAGATATTCTGATCATGAAATTCATCCATTATGTATAAACCAGTGTATATAAAAACAACATATCTGCATGAGAGAGTGATTCTGATGGAGGTCACCTATAAGTTTATAGATTGGTAGGCTACAACAAAACAATTTTTGACTAGTACATGGTGTACTGATTTCTCAAACATTGGAAATAACAAGGTATCCTCCTTTTTGTATTTTAGATACAGAATTGACCATTATTTCTCACTAAGTAACAAGCCTAAAAAGCCATAGTACCACCCTATCTAAACCTAAAAAGCCTAGTTTCCACCCTATCTAAGCCTAAAAAGCCATAGTTCCATCCTATCTAAGCCTAAAATGCCATAGTTCCACCTTATCTAAGCCAAAAAGCCTAGACAGAAAAATTATTATGTAATAGATAAGGTTAAAAAAATTATGTGTAGTGATTAAATGGTTAATTAAATTAAGAATTTAATGTTTTAATCCAGTATTTTTGTCTATTTTATTAGTAATTTTGTCATTTAAGGAATGCATTCCTAAAACATCTGACCTGATTTTTTTATGTACCATTGAAATTTTTAACGGAAGTATCTAAAAATATTCTTTGCAAAACTTCGTCTACTTCAGGTTATTTGAGCTCAAAAAAAAACTCATTTTTTTACAATAAGCAAAGTAGTATTGTTAATGGCAATATACAATTAGCTAAATATATTTATGTTACTTTTTAAAAAAAAACATTGTTGATTGGTGTGGGTTAGTTTAAAATGTATACTCAACCAAAAGCAAACTTTGTAAATTCTCATTATTCATGGAAATACTTGTAAACAAGATTTGACAAACATTACACAGATGTCTATACCAGAGAGTTCTAATACTGCTGGAGCTCTACATATTGTTGTACACCACCATAAAACTCCCAATTGAACTGCAGCTCATACACAATGGTACAAATAGTCGCTCTCACCGGGCTTGTTCAAAGTGAATACAACAGTTTCAATTTTCTATCAAAACTTGGCTATCTTCACCAGGACTTGCTACATGCTGATAGCAGGGCTCACACACACAGGCATACAGAAACTTCATGTGAACAGTATAAAGCTATAAATAGACAATCTATAAGTAAGCCTTGATAACATTTGCTTATATAGCTAGGTTTGAGCTATATGGGTTGTATTAAGAGAATGAAGCAATTATGACACCAAAACCATTTGGAATAAAAGCAAAATGGGTTATTTTACTTTACAAAAATTAAAAAAATGAATTTGAAGCATAAGTAAATTAAACCATTTACAAGCATGAGGAAACAATTGACTTAGAAATATAAAAGTCCTGACACCATTTTATCTATTATACAATCCAAGTACATGTGTAGTTGATATATTAAAGATAAAATACTCCAATCTTCAGTTTACACGTGCATGAGGATGATTTTCTTTTCTTTTTTTCTATTTATACTTTTTTTTTTTACAATAAGCAAAGTAGTATTGTTAATGGCAATATACAATTAGCTAAATATATTTATTTTACTTTAAAAAAACAAAACATTGTTGGTTAGGTATGGGTTAGTTTAAAATGTATACTCAACCTAAAGCAAACTTTGTAAATTCTCATTATTCATGGAAATACTTGTAAACAAGATTTGACTAAAGATGTCTGTACCAGAGAGTTCTAATACTGCTGGAGCTCTACATATTGTTGTACACCACCATAAAACTCCCAATTGAACTGCAGCTCATATACAATGGTACATATAGCAATACCAACTTCAACAAGTCAGTGACTTGCTCTGGAAAATAAAAACACACTTAAGTCGCTCTCACCGGGCTTGTTCAAAGTGAATATAACAGTTCAAATTTTCTATCATAACTTACTGGCTATCTTCACCAGGACTTGCTGCATGCTGATAGCAGGGCTCACATACGCATGCATACTGAAACTTCATGTGAACAGTATAAAGCTATAAATAGACGATCTATCAGTAAGCCTTGATAACATTTGCTTATACAGCTAAGTTTGAGCTATATGGGTTATATTAAGAGAATGAAGCAATTATGAGACCAAAACCATTTGGAATAAAAGCAAAATGGGTTATTTTACTTTACAGAATAAAAAAAATGAATTTGAAGCATAAGTAAATTAAACAATAATAATTCACAATTACAAGCATGAGCAAACAATTGACTTAGAAATATAAAAGTCCTGACATCATTTCATCTATTATACAATCCAAGTACATGTGTAGTTGATATAATATAAAGATAAAATACTCCAATCTTCAGTTTACACGTGCATGAGGTGGATTTTTTTTTTTTTTCTAATTTTTTTTTTGAGCTCAATAATTAATGTACCTTTATTTTGATTTTCTAATTATTCATTTAATCTTGCTTTCACCCACTTTGCTTCCAAGAAATATTTATCATATTCTCTAAATTTTATTGGACAAGGTGGTAAGGTTAACATTACAAATGTATTTTTTAAGAAATTTTCTGAAAGAGATTATAAATACAGGTATATATTTAAAAAATGTTTTGCTCTTTAGTATGTCATATACCTGAATAATTTTAACTGAATATGCAATTTCACTCCAATTCTAAGGTGATAAAAATATACATGTGGCAAGCATGCATCACTGTATGTATAATGTTTTATGAGCTATACTGAAGAAATATCCCTCGATAAATTATTCATGTCATTCAATAGGAGGCAGTGAAATCCATATTATTTGAGCATTTAATAATTAATATCTTTGATCATTGCACAAACATTTTTTTTTAACAAAAAAATACATCTGTAATCTCATAGATTTAATGTATCAAGTGTTAGATACTAGAAAGATAGAGAGCTACAGCTCAATTTCCCACTTTTGTGTAATATCAGTAAATAACGAGAATTTTATCCTTGTAAAGGATATACATGAATTGTCACATATTCCCCTTTACAAACGTATACAACAATTCAGATCAGTTAAATATTATGTTATTATAACTGTATATGCATTGATAAATATACTGATGAAATAATAATATTACGAGTGCACAAAACTACTAAGACTACTACTATCATTACATGCTGGTGGCATGTATACGTTCTTATATAAAGTATTGTATAGCATTGTTGTTGTCGTTCTTATAAGAGCAAATATTTTTACTTTTTTATTATTCTAAAAGGTACATAATTATATATGCACCATACATTATAATGTACATATAGTTATATATTATGTATATTATTATTATTACTGCATTCTGTCCCACTAATTAGCATGGTTTGTCAATAAGCTTTAACATAGCTTTCAAAATAAACAGTGGATAAAAGCCCTGACTGATCTTGTAAACATGTTTTGACATCTGCCTTACCTTTTAGCAAACTCAACAAAAACACTAGATAGTATTTATAAAATATGATTTCAGTTCCATTGTTTGACTAGTTAAAAAGTACAGGCTCTGTATATTGGTTCAATACATCTTCATTTATGATCTAATCTTATGCATGGAGATACAGTAATTTCAGCAGCAAACATGAAAATTGTATTGTGTGGCTATTTAGAAATATACCAGTTTCATTGTAGTCCAAAAACAATCCGTGAATAATAGGCACTTCAGTTTCATTAAACCAGTTGGTAATAAAAGACAACGGTAATGCAATGTGAGAAACATGATTCTATCACGTGCTTTACTGTCTCTCATCAGCAGCAATTTCAAGAATATTTTTTTATATTTGTAGCAATAACCATGTTCAAATATCAATTCTGAATTAATTAAATTTGTTATTATATAATTCTAATATTTTTGGCATAATTGGTTAACAAATAATAGGCTCCATAATATCTTAGAAGAATAATTTATGTAGGTGATGATTGGAAATTAATTTGCAATGCCTAGTCATTAAAAGAGTGGGTATGAGAATTAATGAACTATTGACCACTCATGATACATTATGTTGTTCCTATTTATAAATGTTATTTCATGTTTTAATGCTACAAATGAATGCAATTTTAACAAAATTTTACTGCATTCCTTATATAAATTTACAAGAGTTTTGAGTTTAGTATACCAAACACAGGGAATGCAGATAATATGAAGCACCATAGATGGAACCCTCAGTGCTACTATATACTAGCTAGCTGTTACAAAATCATCTCATTCCAATCAGGCATCAAAATAGCTCGAGCAATAAAAACCGTATAGTACACAATGAATGAATTAACTAGCTGTACATTTTCAACGTGAATCTCCACTCCCAGCAACTCCGTTAACTTGGTTAACTTCCCGAAATGATCTCAGCTAACTTCCCGAAATTTGCTCACGTGATTTGAACGTGCCGATAGGGGGTGTTGCCCACAAAAGCTATACAGTATGGTCAAGTTGAGTTGGTGCAATCACAAGCATGGTAAACGAGGAATGCACTTGA
>WLWD01004821.1_pt1 | contig 37739 bp, 19 predicted proteins | sample 6712731 | NCBI WGS metagenome assembly WLWD01 (sample SAMN12718690, study PRJNA576275) | sponge metagenome | isolation source: marine sponge | host: Mycale hentscheli | place: New Zealand: South Island, Marlborough, Capsize Point | collected 2014-11-01 | reverse complement strand
TGGGTGGGGGCTTTTGTTTATTGCATGAAATGGTGAAGTCACAACTATGAACTAATTATCAGATGAAAACTTAGACAAACCATTACAATTTGCTATTGAAGGACCAGTACTAGAAAGAGTTGATATTGAAGATCCGTTGGACATTTTAAAACAAACTTACAGGCTATTTTTTTATTGGCCAATTAACTGCAAGTTAGGCGGGGTTAATCCCAGGCGGGAACTTCTATGGGTGCGGTTAAGGGTGCCGGGTGGGTGCAGGCGCACTAGGCCACACGAGTGAAAGAAGCCATTTGCAAGCTCTGGGAAACCGAACAGAAGCGGTAACTTTGAGCTTAGTTAGGTGAAGTATTAATCACTTAGGAATGGCCGAGGACAGTGGAGATGTGCCCCGAGACACCCCAATCGTAAGTCCCGAGCTAGTCGCCTGTATCCAAAGGATTGTGGCTGGGGTGATGGACGCTCACAGTGCCGAGTCTGCTCGGGCTCCCGCGGGGACCGTCCCTCCAACCAGCGGTGGCACTGGTTCAGGTAGGTATCACAGTTTTTTGTTTGTTTTTTTTTGCTTCCGTTGCTGGGTTGGTGTTACCCTGATCGTGGGCCTTGTTGGCCACAGTGCTACCTTCCTCCTCACTTTCTCGAACCCCCCTGTCCTTTCACTTCCCATTACCTCTGTCTCTCACCCTACCTCCTTCCTTTCTCTTTGATCTTAGTCACCCTATTTGTCATAACGACCTGGTGGGATTGTGCTATTGAGGGTGGCGTTACCCCCTCAGCGAGCATTGGTGGAGTGTTTCCCCTTGCTCTTGCTGCCTTTTGCTTGCTTTGGCCATGGTCATCCATGAGTGCTAGTGTTTGATGGACATATGCACTCATGGTTTAGGTCCATGGTTTAGGTCCATGGGTTTGTGCTCACTGCGTTGTTGTTGCGCATGTGTAGGTACAGGTTTGGGAGTGTTCGACCCAGACAGAGTGCGTGAGTTGGGTCTGCCCACCCTCCCGAGTGCACCAGTGGCGGTGGAGCAAGGAACTGCTGGTTCCTCGAGTGTAGCCGTGACGCCTGCTGATCCTAGCAAGTCAGTCAGCGAGGATGCCCCAAAGGGACCTCGGAAGTTCATGCTGGGAGTGAATTCCCCGGTTGTGCCGTCGCGGATCGTGAAACGGATCCTTGGTGCGGATTTTGGGGACATGGCTGAGCTGTCCAATGAGAACCTTGAGTCGGAGAAGAGGCGATCTGGCGAAGGGGAGGACACCAAGTCAACCCCTCGTGTTAAGTTACGCCCTCTCCCAGACCTGCTAGCTTGGTCTCGTGCCTTCACACTGTATACAGGTGTGGTGCTCAGCAAGTACCCTGGTAAGGGCATGGAGCTGGCGGCGTATCATGCCATGATCTTGCACGGGCCAGATACGTGTGACTGGTGGAGGACGTATGACCCACAGTTTCGTGAGCAGTTCACCGACTTGGAGTCGGCAGACTTCACGAAAATAGACCAGACATTGTATTCCCGGTCCCTCTGGATGGCTAGTACTATGGGGAGTCCTCGGGTGGCCACACCCACGAATGTGGAGCACGCCATGCAGCCTCGGGCGAAGAGACGCCGAATTCAGGTGTGCTATGCGTGGAACGATGGGAAGGTGTGTCCCGTTCTTCCGTGCCGCTATGTGCATTCATGTGCAAGGTGTGGAGGAGACCACAGGAGGTCGATGTGTTCCCACACAGCGTCAGATGCTACTAGTGGGACAGCAGCAGACTGATCCGGTCCTGCGGCGCTCTACTCTCCTTGCTTCCAGCATTGGATTGAGTGACTCTGTTTATTTACTCTATGCTATTTGTGCTGACTAATTGTTTTGTTGCTGTTGCATTTCACTGTGTTGCTGATTGTGACCGTGTGCTCTTATTCATATTTTGTTAAGGGGGGATGTCAGTTGTACATCTTGTTCAGAATGTAGGAGGCAGTAGTCTGTTTATCTCCTAAGAGTAGTGCTAGGTTGGTAAGGGACGTCAGCGCCCCGTCCGCTGTATACCATATTATAGGTAGTGGTCGTACTAGGCAAGGGACGTCAGTGCATTTCCTGTTTACAATGTAGGAAGCAGAGCTGGGGCCTATGCGTACACGCATCATCTGCTGGCTCTCGATGGCAAGAGGCCGGAGAACCGGGTGCTCCCGGCGGTACCTGGATGGAGCCATGTCGAATCTCCGATGCAACCTGAGGCTTGGGAAGTAGCCTTGGCAGGCCACCCGGATGGCGACTATCGCACATACCTGGTAAAGGGTTTACGTGAGGGCTTTCGAATTGGCTTTGGGTACGGGTCATGTCAATGTACGGGTGCAAGCTCCAATATGCACTCGGCTGAAGAAAGACCCAGCATTATTGCAGAATTTTTAGCGTCCGAGCTGAGATCGGGCAGAGTGCTGGGGCCCATTGACCCAAGTAGCGCCGTAGCCATACAAGTGAACAGGTTCGGGTTAGTCCCGAAGGGACACCAACCTGATAAGTGGCGTCTTATCGTTGACCTCTCATTCCCATCGGGAGGAAGTGTGAATGATGGTATCGATCCTGCTCTGTGCAGCCTGCACTACACATCTGTGGACGAGGCGTGCAGGAGAGTGCTGGCGCTAGGTCGGGGTGCCATATTAGCCAAGTTTGATGTCCAGGGTGCCTTCAGGACAGTTCCTGTTCATCCTGAGGACCGCTGGTTGCTCGGTATGAGGTGGCAGGGCAATACCTATGTGGACAAAGTCCTTCCATTTGGTCTCCGCTCTGCCCCCAAGATCTACAATGCGGTTGCAGACGGCCTTCTTTGGATCCTGAGAGCTCAGGATGATGTGAATAGTATCCATTACCTGGATGACTTCTTGCTGTTCGGAGCTCCTGACACTCCACAGTGTGAAGTTTCCCTGAGCAGAGCCTTAGCTCGCTGTACACGCCTGGGTGTGCCTGTTGCCCCGGACAAGACTGATGGCCCAAGCATGGTCTTAGTATTCCTAGGCATCCAGCTTGACACACGGTCCTTGACAATGAGTCTTCCCTCATCCAAGTTGGAGAGGCTACGGACGACTATCCGGATGTGGATGGGCAAAAAGTCATGTTCCAAGCGGGAACTACTGTCGATCATTGGTCAGCTCCAGCACGCATGTTGTGTGATCAGACCTGGCAGGGCATTCCTCAGGCGCATGATCGACCTGTCGAAGAGGGTGAAGGAGCTGCACCACAAGGTGCGTCTGAATGCTGCATTCCGCTCGGACCTCAGGTGGTGGGGTTGTTTCCTTCCTATCTGGAATGGAGCATGCTCTATGGCCGGTGCGGCTCTGAGAAAGCCACAGGTTATTCTGACTTCCGATGCCTCCGGGAGTTGGGGGTGCGGGGCGTACACGTCCACTGGGGAGTGGTTCCAGTTGGCACTAATGGAGGACTGGAATGGGGTACACATTACTGTGAAGGAGCTCCTGCCTATCGTGCTCGGGGTGGCCATGTGGGGGCCCAGATGGAAGGGTCTCACAGCGCAATGCCGCTGTGACAATGCTGCTGTGGTGGCCATTATAAACTCTGGCAGAAGTAGGATAAATCGGGCTATGCACCTGATGCGATGTCTGTCCTTTTTTCTGGCCAGATGGGAGGTATCACTGGTGTGCACACACATCAGGGGGGTGGATAACGGTGCAGCTGATGCACTTTCACGTAATGACCTACCTTCCTTTCAGCGCTTGGTGCCAGATGCAGCCAGGGAACCGTGCAACTTCCCAGCACAACTACTCCAATGTGTGGTGTCCAGCACTCCAGATTGGACACAGATCGACTGGATCAAACTGTTCAGTCTCTGTTTGTGAGTGGGCTGGCCACCTCCACGCACCAGACATATTCAAGTGGTCACCGCAGGTACCTTCGTTTCTGCGAGGCAATGAGTGTGCAAGCGCTACCAACCAGGGAGGAAGTGCTCTGCAGATTTGTCGCACAGCTGGCCCAGGATGGCCTCAAACACCGCACGATAAAGACGTACATGGCAGGTATCCGTCATCTCCACATTGAAAAGGGCCTTGGTGATCCATTCCTGCCTTCACTGTGCAGACTGCAGTATGTACTTCGTGGTGTGAAGCGGACGCAAGCAGTCGAGGGTGGAAATTGTCGACAGCGCCTTCCCATCACTCCTTCATTACTGAGGGTCATTAAGGGCATCTGGGATCGTGATTCTGATGACCCAGATCTGGCAATGTTGTGGGCAGCCTGTTGCTTAGCCTTCTTTGGTTTCATGAGGGCGGGGGAGCTGACAGTCCCGAGTGACCAGGGCTATGACCCCACCATTCACCTGTCCTTGGGTGACATATCCGTCGACAATCCAGCTGATCCGGGGGTGCTGGGGGTCCGGCTGAAGGCGTCGAAGACAGACCCATTCCGAAAGGGCATCTCCCTCTTTATTGGGAGAGTAGCATCAGACATCTGTCCCGTGGCCGCTATGCTGGCGTACCTGCTGGTTAGAGGCCACCAGTCCGGTCCCCTATTCCTATTCAGGGATGGACGATTCCTGACACGTCAGCGGCTGGTGGTTGCAGTACGAGATGCCCTTCGGTTGGCTGGTGTGGACGCCAGTCTGTATGCTGGCCACAGCTTTAGGATTGGAGCAGCCACTACTGCTGCCGCTAGAGGTGTGGAGGATTCTGTGATCATGACACTGGGTAGGTGGAGGAGTCTGGCCTACCTGGACTACGTGAGGATTCCACGTGAACAACTGGCCAGATATTCCACCATGCTGTGCTGACTATGTCATTCTGACTCTTTCAGAGGTGTGCTATTATACTAATGTCATGTGTGCTGAGTATGATTTGTCCATTGTGGAGTTAGTATGTAGTATGGAGGGGTGCTGGCTTGGGCATGGTCGTGCCTCCTGTGGCGGGATTAATGGGGCGACCCGCCCCTTTAATTATCCCCAATTAGCACCTGTTAATTGGGGGAGGGGTTCTAGGCAGCCACCCTAGCCAAACCAACTCAGCAACTAGTGCTGCGGGAAACAAGTAAATTAACAGTGGTTACCAGTTCGTGGGTAAAGGTGGTAAGTAGAGTGAGAGCTGCAGGATTAATGGCCGATTAACTGCAAGTTAGGCGGGGTTAATCCCAGGCGGGAACTTCTATGGGTGCGGTTAAGGGTGCCGGGTGGGCGCAGGCGCACTAGGCCACACGAGTGAAAGAAGCCATTTGCAAGCTCTGGGAAACCGAACAGAAGCGGTAACTTTGAGCTTCCCACCCGCCCACACCTTACCCAGGGGAGGGAGGGGGGGTATAAATTCTTAACCTTCCGGCAGTCAGTTCGCTGACTGTCGTTGATAACGTGGCTGTCGGGATTAATGGGGCGACCCGCCCCTTTAATTACCCCCAATTAGCACCTGTTAATTGGGGGAGGGGTTCTAGGCAGCCACCCTAGCCAAACCAACTCAGCAACTAGTGCTGCGGGAAACAAGTAAATTAACAGTGGTTACCAGTTCGTGGGTAAAGGTGGTAAGTAGAGTGAGAGCTGCAGGATTAATATGTTATAATGATCATTAATTTTTTTTTCATAAAAAAAATTCAGTCAGGGTAAAAAAAAATTTAGGGGGGCAGGGAGGGAACTTAGAGGGGGAGGGAAAACTTAATTTAATTAGGGGAGAGGGGATCCCAGGGCTTCCAATGTGCATCATGAATAATCCATAGAATATCTTATTGTACATAAATTCTACTCCTCAGTGTTACCACAATTATGCATTAGTTGATTATTAGAGTTAAGATTTCTTTTCTGAGCTTAATATACATGTACAGCTAAAATACAATTACTTTCAATAATAATCTTTTAATTTTTTTAATTTTTTTATGCTTTAATAGTACATGAAATTGTACAGTGAAATACAATATAGCTACAATGTATTAAAATAAACAAATATTATTTATTCGACATTGATGTCAGATTGCTGTATGAGAAAATATGATAGCTAATGAACTTTGTTGCTGGGTATCTCGCTTTTGATATTACATATATCGTGCTCTAAACTTTCAATTTGTTTTGCTAATATTTTCATTTTTGCCTCAAATGTTTGTTCACTTTCAGTACATTGATTTGATGACTGATCTTGAGCCGCCAAGGAAATATTTTTTTCTTTGCAAGCTTCCATTAATTTCTTCTTCAAGTCAACAAGATGTTCCCAAATCTTATCTTGTTTATTTTTTATTTTCTGTGTAGTGGAATGAACTGAGTTCATTTCCTTTTCAACTTTTTTAATTCTACTTTGTAAGTTTGAATAATAATAATCTTGGGCATCTATTCCAGCAATAGGAGACTTTCCTCTAGCCTGAGATATAAGGGCATCGGTAGGAAATGAAATTGGGTCATACTCTTCTAACACAGTAACATTCATTGAAACAGGAAGCGGAATGAGATCTGGCATTTTCATTGGATCAGGAATTATCATTGCATGTTCTTTGCCTGTATATAATGATTGACAACCACTGTGTTTAACTAAGTATTTCCATAAAAACGGGGGAAATTCACAAAAAAGTTTATCTTCTTCAATTGGGATATCTGTCTTTATAGGAAACATACAGTGAAATATATCCATCTTGTAATAAAGGAAGACATTTTTCTCATTTATTTTTATCATACTAGTCAATTGAGGATTGCGCAATAAAAAGTCCATATGGTACCACAATTTAGGGTCATCTTTGTTGTAATGTTCATTCGAAAGCACATAAACAAGAAATTTAGGTAGGTATGGAGGGTCACCATCTTTTTCAAGTTTAGTACTACAATATTCACGTAGTTGTAAGAATGTTTCCCAAAACTGATCTTCATACCCATCTAAAATGTCAACTCCCAACAGCATACCTCTAAATAGTATCACGGCTAAAATATGCCGTACTTTTAGAGCATTTGCACGTGCTATTGTTATTTCTCTTCCATCTTTCCCAGCAATTTGAAGGTAAATTTGGTTAAGTAAATTCTCTTCATCTGCAACATTGGTCTCACAATTTCGGCAAAACAATATCCAAGTTAAATTATTCCAGGTTTTAGATTTCTGTGATATTCCGTCATATATAAATTCAGGGTCCACCACCTGACCGTGTATTTTAAAATAGCTCTCCAGAAAACATCTAGAAAAAATGTGACTATCACAATCGATTACTCCACCCTTTTTATTTTCCTCTTTCGTTTGAAGACAAAGTGGGCAAAGGTCTGTCTTTTTCCCTTCTCTGTATAACTCAAAAGCATTTTTATAAAAAGTTAATTCACTTGAATGTGATGTCACCACATGAGGTCTGATTTCAAATGGGGTACCACCACAGTATGTGCTACTTGAAGATTCTTCATACTCACTTTCTAGATGACATAAATATTTGCATTTAAATGATGTTATAATTCAATAAACCCATTAGTGTGCTACAGAACACAAATAGTGGCAAGCTAGTGGCTTGTCAATACTACAATGATTACCTGACTACTGTTGATTCATGCTTGATGTGGGTCATTTTACTAATGAGCTATTTGAAAATAACTGAAGACTGGGAGTAAACAAGGGTGATGCATGGATGATAATTAGTGCAAATACTTCTGCAGTCATTATCATTCAAAATTGTAAAATAGGGCTTCTGGTCCCATCCATCGATAGTTTTTTGTTTGTTTATTTGTTTAACTATTGTTTGTTTTCAACTCCTGCCTATGTCACTGGGACTGTCTTTCAAGTGCAGCTACTTACACAATTGTGTCAATGGAATAGCTTCATTACTTTTTGACTGACTCCACACCAAGGCAGGTAAAATAATATCTGTAGGATGTTTAAACTATTACTAACATTTGAAGGGGCTTCAGAATTAATTGTGGTAAGAAATATTTGACAAATGATGAGCCCAAAGAAGTGTTCAAGCTAGCTCAGGAATTTTCTCCATAAGTAAGTAAATCCTCAGAGCTCACTGACTATTAACCAAAGCAGTAGACTACATGCACTTCACAGCAGAACTATCCACCTTCCCTAACCCTTTCGTGTATAGACACTTAGATACACAAATACAAATCTGTGTAGAGTTGAGAGCAACCTACCCCATATTAATAGCACTGCAATTAGACCTACCCCTGTTTGTTCTAATACTATGCTGGTAAGAGGTCTCATCAAAATGATAGACTTAAACTGTCGATGATTTCCTACTAATTTTCAATCATTGTTATCAAAAGTAGTTATGAGTGGCTATTATCACATTGAAACCCAATACCAAAAAATGTAGTCCAAAACAACCACACCAAAACTGGATGTTTAGAAAATATGGTGGTCAGCTGTTCTTCAAGAAATATAGACAACCAAATTGTGACATCCAGGTTGTTGTAGTAATATGGTGCAACTCTGTGGTTGTATGTTACTTTGTGGTTATGTGTGTTGTAGTTTATGATGTAACTTATTACTGCAGCTTAATAATCAGTTCTATTAATTCTTTGTAAGCATGTTGTATATATTTGAGTGATTTATTAAATATAAACTTTGGTGACCAGTATATACTATGGCTACTCATGAAACCATCAGTGAATTTACTCGTGACTCGGATGATTGGACAGACTACACTAAAAGACTGCAAAAGTATTTTTTGGCCAACGATGTGGATGATGCAGCGAAAGGTTTGTGGACCTGCCACATACAGGACAATTCGTAGCTTAACTGCTCCCAACAAACCGACGGACAAATCCTTTGCAGAACTCATCAAATTAATGTCTCATCACCTTACTCCCTCTATGATAGTCCGAATATTCTATTTTCATTTGAGATTACAACGCACAGAAAGTCTAAAGCTGATTATATTGCTGAGCTTAGATGCTTGTCGGAACACTGCAACTTCGATGCTACGCTTGATGACATGCTATGCGATCGACTCATTTGTGGCATCAAGGACACCAAGGTTCAACAGAGGCTATTAGCTGAACCCGATGTTACATTAAAAAAGGCGAGCCAGACCCTTTAACCTAACCGCTACGCGGGGAAAGAGGGTCTGGACAACTGCCTTTACTCGATTCGTTCCAGTGGAATGTAATCATGCCGTCATAAACGCAATAAACTTATTGCGTAAACATCTAATTCATAGCGCGCACTAAATTCTGAAATTTATTAACTCGGCACTATAAAGCGGTCAACGGTTTTAGGAGGAAGCCAGCTAAGTAGTGTAGCATGACTAGCCATCTAGATGAGATCGTTGTTAGAGCTGCTGGCTCACTTGGATACACCATACATATATTTTCTCACAATTTGAACCCTAAGTTTAAAGTAAGACTTTTTTTTAATGCTGTAGCATCTGGAGAAACTAGAAACAAGTCCATGAAAAGCTGTATATTTAGGAGAAAAGAAAGAAAGAACCCATGCATACATTTAAGGCATATGTATCATCCATACAAATATATATATAACATATGCCCGATTTTCAATTGTCCACCCCTAACGTAAGCTCCTGATTGAATGGTCCGAAAACTCAGTAAAGGGTCCATAGCAAATCAAATTTTCTTGCTATTCTTAATAAACTAATTGGAAAGAATTGTCTTTTAGGCATCTTTTGATTACTGTATATTGCACATAGGTCTTAAAGTGATCGGCTTCCGTAACCGCAAATTAAGGGTTAATAAAGTGTATGATAAAATGACCACTGGGTTGTGATGTGCAGTAAGTTCATTGAATGATCCTGTACCTTTCTATTTTAAACTCACTTAACGTGCCTGGTCCAGCCCCACAAGCAGGTTTGGACATGGAATAGTACCGGTTCATTCTCTAAACATTATTCATATCGAACATTATCATATCGAACATTTATTTAGTTATGCGCATGTCAAGTTTTCCGTTTTTTGTTCGTGCGTGTGCGTTATTGTAGTTACCCGTTTTGTTTTACTGTCGTTCATTCTAAAAAAACTATCCTTCACAACTCTAATATTATATCATCACTTGATCGTTTATCAGGGATAATTAGCTATTCCCGTTGTTATTACCTCAATCGGATAGTTTAGGTAGTTCCAATTATCCCCAGCGCAGTTGGCTCTACCAGTGCCATTTGTGTTAGTGGAGAGAAGAATATACAATGATAATTCCTGATCCAATAATTTCAGCTGTTCCAAACAACTAGAATAATTAGACTGGGAAATTATGCAAGAAGCTGCTAACAATTGCTAAACTGTAATGGGACTCATGCCTATTACCAGTACCATTACTAAAACTTGGAGAAATGGATAGTGATGAAATGGAAATTGAAGGAAATAAACAAAACACCTTCAAATAAACAGATTATCCCACCATAAAAAACGTCTTGTGTGTGTGCGTCTGAGGGGGGAAGTAAAGTAGTTTTGTGTAGTGTTTAGCACCATACTGAAGTCAAAGTACACTTGCCATTTAAAACTACTGCAGAGTCCTATTTCAGCAGCTCTCGCAGTCTGCTACGCTTTGTTATTTGTTAAGTGGTAGATGTGGAAATAGTCCAACTGTTTTCACCGTGTAATGGCCAGAGAAAAGTAACGCCGTTTATACAGTGGGTGTCAAGTCAGCTATGCCTTCTTGGTTAACAAAGTAAATCAAATGTTAAATACTCAGGTCTGCTCCAAAGATAACCAGCTTTCTAAACGCAGCTGAATTGATCCATGCTAAAAATCCCTGCCTATCTCACAGCAGGGAAATGCTTTACCTACGCAAGTAACGGCATGGGTGGGCAAAAAAAGGGGTCACACATAATACATAAGAAAAAATAAGTAAATGAACATCGTGGAATCTAGATTTCAATAAACCTGACAGTGTTTTACTCACTTGGCATGCACACTAAGCAGTGCCAAGATACTTGAAATTTCTCAGCAAATGTTGTGATTTTAGACAATACAGTTATCTCATGTTTTCAATTGCCAGTAGTAACTTGTGATATAGCACTTTTTTTTTTCAAACTCCTTTCTATTCAGTTGTTATACTAATACTTTAACCATTCAATATAAGTAAAGATGCTTACTGTCACTTGGATCAAGAGCAGATCTTGGTGGTGGAAAACTATATTTCTCTTCCGAATCACCTGGTGGCCTATTGGCTTCTGGAATAGTACTCCCATTGGATTCCTCAATCACTGCAACATCAGAGAAACTTTATATAAAATATATATAGATACACACTCATTTTTCACATTCAACTGACATCTTCTGGGAGAAGGAAAACACATAACACTGTATATAGAGTAAATAAGTACTAGTTAAGGGCTCAGTCTATGATTAGTATTTTACCTCAATAACTGAACAGTTCTATTATAATTGTTTGCGGGGGTGGGGTTGGAGTTGGTGGAAAGTTTTGTTACTCCAGTTATGTAAAAAAAAACACATATACAGTGGGTGTTATGTAACTCGCATCCATGAATTATCCAATGAATCATCCAGGATGTTGAGAATATCATGGATAGGCACTGGACAAAGTGCAGGCATTCCTAGAGCACTGATTCTATTTTACTCTGACCATCTCCAACCTCTAAAATAATGAAGCATCAAGGCAAACCCTCAGTGCTATGGTACACTATAGTCTGTCCAAGTTGAGTTAGCACGACCACAAGCACGGTAAATGAAGGATGCATTTAGTATGAAACCTGAAGCAATTTAGTCATGTGAATCTAAAGCAATTACGCACAAGAACGTCAACGTTGCACGTGAAAAAGAAGAGATTACGAAGGTAGCCTTGTAATCCAATACTTGCATAAATTGCGAGCGTGGAAATGCTAGACCAAGTTTTCAGCTGTTGTATCAAGGGTACAAGAAAGTCTGATATGCAGGTAGGATTGATTTGTGTATCTGTTAAACAAATTGCTGAGCAGTAAATAGAAATGAAGCCACCATTTAGCAAGCAGGTTGTAATATAGCCTAAGTTTCATACACTAGATAGCTTTTCCAACTTGTGTATCCAATTTGTGTAATTGTCAGAGCTACTTTTATGCAGATTTCTTGTCCTTCTACAATTTTCATTTCTAGATATAATTATGACAATTCTGAGTGACTTCAGCTGTCTTTTATCTACAATTTGAGGTTATCTACAGCAGCTCTTTCATCCTATTTTTTTTCCAATTTATCATCCTTATTTGTTTACTATTGTTCTGTTGATATTAATGGTTACGATAATTTAACCTTGTCATCACATTGAAAGCATAAATAATTGATAATAAATATTATTTAGTATGCTTGCACAAGTGTATACATTTCAACTACTCGGTAATAGGTCATTTGCCAGTGTAGCTTGTGAACTCCAGAAGAATTCTCACAGACAAAACACAGTGGTTGTTTCGGTACTCTCAAATAGCTCACAAGAATATAATTGGGCAGCTCGTAAAGTCTTGTGCGGCAGGTCATTTCATTTCTTCAGGTTCTTACGATATCTGAGCATACACTATTTTGCTTTAGGAAGTACTGACTATACTGAATGGAACAGTGCCAGAAGTAACTATATAGAACTGAAGACAGAATTTACTAAATTCTAGCAAAAATTGTTGCATACGTGCACCCAAATAACCTGCTTCCTTTTCTCATGAATGTTGATTTACTTGTGCATCGTTGCCTTAGATTCACATGACTAAATTGCTTCCGGTTTTGTACTAAGTACATCTCTCATTCACACTTGTGGTCATGCTAACTCAACTTGGACAGACTATATGTTCCTTCCCCCCCCCCTCCCCCTCCCCTTCCCATCCCCCAAACTCCTTTGCTATAAAACTTCAAACATTTAATGTAAGTTAAGATGCTTACCATCACTTAGATCACGAGCAGATGTTGCTGGTGGCAAAAAATGAATTATTTCTGACTTCTTTTCATAATCAACTGGTGGCCCATTGACTTCGTGATCTGTATTCACATTAGCTGCACATCAGACAAATTTATATGAAAGTGTACTCAGTTTGCTAATGTATAACTAACATTTCTTTGGGGAGGAAAACACATAACACGGTATAATGTGTGAACCAAGAACGATTAACATAGCTGAAACAGTATATGTATAATAATATCTTCAGTAGTGACAATGGTGTGTGTTCATGAATAATTCATTAGCCGGGTTGGGTTGGTAAAGTGTGGTCACAAACTAAATGGGTAAAGTGTCGCCAGATTTGGTAGAATACAATTAAGAAAATGCTGACTATAGCTGTTGAGCGAGGTCGCTTTGTACTTTGACCTTTCCATTACAAGGGCAACCCCGTCCCATGCTCCACTAAACAGAATCTTTTGGTTTATCGATCTTTACTTGTATCATCATACGTAATGGCTTGGAATTCTCTTGCGGGTTCAGTTAAAACTTACCAGAGTTCATTTTCTGGAATTAGTGGCGGTGATAAGTTAATGTGCTATTTGTCATAGTTATACGCCCTACGCAACAGTGCTGTTCTTACTTGAAAATCCATTGTCCAATAGTCTAACCACAAAGTTAAGTCTTATGTTAGTATGTCCAGTCAAGTGTGTATGAAAGTGCGGTGCATTGCTTAGCGAAAGAATAGCACAAAGTAAATGTTTAACCAACAAATAAATATATTAGCTGTCTTTACACAGCTTTTTCGGCTACTACAGCAGTAAGCATGTCTTAACCTAGGGTTAGCTTCAAATCTGTGCTGTAATTCTTTAGAAATGCCCGTTTTTTGTTTGCTTTTTAGTCAAACAGTTGCAGTGAATTTTTATTCATATACTTGATTTAACTCAACCGTTTTTAGTAGCCGGAAGTTAATATTGTTCAACTGCAGATTTAATTTTGTATTTAAGAAAACTTATTACAGCTGTAACAATGGTCAATTTAAATGTAGTAAATTATGCCGCGACCTCCTTCCTGATAAATTTTAGAGAGATAAATTTTCCCTGTAAAAAGCAATAAGTGAATTTTGAAAGCATTAATTTGCTAAAATCTATGTTCTTGATAATGAACAGTATGACATGCTGTGCACCATAGTATCCAAAGGAATTGATGTGTGATTACTGTATACACATGAACAGATGCATTTAATAGAGAAGTTCGCACATGAAAGGTGACGAATGACTTTGAAAGGAAATTTCAGCCCAAATAATTATACTTTCCATATTAGCTGCTATTATTTGAAGAAAGACAATTTTATGTAACTGGCATCAATAATCTTGGGATGCCCGGGATATTCAGAAACACTGGACAAACTATGGTGTTCCTGGATCCTTGATTTTGCAGAGGTTTTTGGAAATTTGCCTAAACACAGCATCTTTAATTTTATATCTATATAGTAATATGTTATACAACGGCTGGGGATGGCATCCTTTAAATTTAGAAGCTGTAGTACAAGTCTTCATTGCCCTACGTACCACAACAATCCCTAATTATTATTGTTGATTTTGACAAATTTAGCCACTGGCCGAGTGGAAGAAGTTAATAGGGCTTCATTTAGGTCTCCTAGAGAAGCTATCCTTGAGTTATGTGGCGAGGGTTGCACGAGTACATCAAAATATAGACAAGCAAGTGTACAAGTTTTTTTCCCCACGATAAACAAATAGCCAGCCAAAAGTTGTCTTAGCAATGCTCTCTGCGTGAGTCTAACTGGCAAGTATATTATTAGCATCTTATAATGCATTCTAGTGCTTGCAAGACCTTACAACTGCGCCACAAGCTAGAGTGGAACAGTTATATATCTATTTCCAACAAAAATTTACTGGTGACCATTGGAAAAAAAAACAACAGCAACAACATTTGCCATACTTATGTGGATTATCCCAACACCAGTTCCTGATTACAAGGACAACCAAACCTTTACAAAAAAAACATTGAAGAAGCAGTAATTCAGGAAAAATATAATAGTAAAAATAGACCTTCCTTTATAAATTGAACCAAATTCAGTTGGGATTTGCCTATTCAGAAACACAAACAACAAAATGCTTACCATCACTTATTGGCTCACAAATGGGAGACATAGACGGTGAAGATTGGGTCTTGTTGGGGTGTGGCCCAAGTTGTGAAGCTGTCCCAATTAGTTGTGAAGCATTTTCCCCTGCCTCTGCTATATCTCTTGTCTCCTTCATTGATGCGGTCTGATTTTTATTAGATTCTAAGATGTGACAAAAGACAAAAAAACAACAAAAAACACTTAGAATACTACTCACTATCTCGATGCATTCATTCCATTGATTACTTGACCACTTACCTTCTGATGACAGCGATTTAGTTGCTGAGGATTGTACTCCAATTGGTGGCCAGTTGCTACTACTATTATAATTACTTGCTACAGTATCACTGAGGTTATCAAACTTGTCTGTTGCTAGATCAATACGATTGCTACAGTCTTTAACAAATTTTATAATTTGTGAGTCACCAGAAGCTATACCGTCTTCCAAATACTTGCAGACATCCATAAAAAATTTGTTCTTATTATGTTTGGGGAGAATTTCTTCTGATGGCAGAGGTGAGTTTGGTTCATATGGCGGCACAGAAGGCTGTCCGTTACTGATCGTTTCATCTACTTCCGTATCTTCAGGTAAGTGTAATTGTACATCTGGATGACAATTTGGAATGTTCTCACTAGATGCAACTTCTTTCCTAAGACTACATGCCATTGTTTGTTAGTGGTAAAAATTAATTACCTGCACAGTTACTTCATATACATACCCTGCATGTGAGCGTAAGAGAGAACGAAACTCCTTGCGATAATCCATGATTTTGTCCTGATAATAGAAAACTCTATGAAACCCTTCCCTTGAAAAATATTTATACATACTTGCTCAATTCTCACTGGCTCTTCATCTCCCAATAGCTGTCTTTCAACTTCCTATAGTACAAACTCCAATCAAGCACAGTTGCGTACACTTTGTCACTAATTCAATACCTTCAACATAAGCAATCCACTTTCATCACTGCTTGTACTCATCTACAGTAATGTTACACATGGAAATAAAAACTGTTATTTTTGTTGTTGTTATTGTTTTTACATTCTGTACTGTTTGTGCCCACCTCATTTTTAATCACTCTCCATGATTTACTATTAACATTTCCACTAACTTTTTCTACCAGGAATCTGATGATGAAAGAATAGTAATTAATATTAATTAGAAGGGGAAAATTCTTTATGCATACTTTAGCTTGGAGACATCTTCTTCGGATAGCTGAGAATGCGAATCCACAGTAGGGAGTGTAGTATTCTCAAAATCTATCACCTGCGAACAAATATCATACCAGCTATCACTTGTAATGCAAACTACTAAACAAACATACTGCAAAAAACCACAGAAGTCCTGAATGAATTGGAATTATCCACTTTTTATCTCTCGGCATCTAGAACATTTCATTAATAAGACTAATTGCATGTACAGTGTAAACCTTAACAAACCTCAGATGCTTGTTTACAAGCTCCATCCTCATTATCACCCAAATCTTCCCAAAAATGCACATCAAACACAACATGTCCCTGTAAATACCAAGAATAACACTAGTAAAATAGCATAAAATGACACAATTCTTACTAAATGCATACCTTTGCATTTTTATCTGTTTCATGAAGTAGAACTGCTAAAATTGCATTTATCACCTACAATTTAAAAACAACATCGATGCGGATAGTTAAAAAACAGCAACAACAACTTCATTTTAGTAACACATTGACTGTAGTATTAGGTGGCGACAAGCATGTGGCTTGCTCTATGACTCGACCTTTCTTCACCCAAAAGCTTTTCTGAAGTTCTTGACACTATGTGAACTAGCGAAGCAAATGGAATTTAATTACACAATGTGGTATGGGTCATCAAAACACTCAGTTGGTAGGAATACTTTATCAGTTTTATAATTGGCGATCGAGCAAAGCGAGCAAGACAGCATGTGCCAGCTCCTGCTCAGGAAGCTTGCACTACAAGTTCAGTAGTTTTATGCAGAGCCTAAACAATAAATGGCAGAGTTTTTTGAAATTATGTCTGGTAAAGGATCTTCAGTTCCATGTACAAAATGTAACATTATACAAAAATGTTTAAAAAATTTTTTTTTTACTATACTGGCCAGTGTACACTACAGAAATGATGTGCCAACTCCACATTGTATATATTACATGAGTCAGAGGGTGATATGGCGAAGAAATATTTCATGAGCAGGCTAATTTATTTTCACGAGCCAGAGACAAGTGAAAATAAAGCCTGAGAGTGAAATATCTAGCCACTTCACTCTGACAAGTAATAATAACTGGTTTATTCTACCAGATACCTTCACCGCTGTAGTTAGTACTGTAAAGGGGTAAAGGGTCGATAACTCACCGGTAAAGTTGGAAGTAGGGGCTACCCACACCCCCAGCTGGTATTTTAGCAGCAGAGCTACACCAGGGGAGGGGAAGGTAGCTGTAAAAACCAAGAAACCTGTCAAGTTTGGCTGGTTGCTACAATACTATAGAGTAATGAGCTTGAGCAACAATGTGAAATATCTGAGTTAATATCATTGAGTCAATATCTTTGAGTTATTTCATGGGTCAGTGGGTCATGTACCTAAAGATACCACGCTAGATATCTTCACAATGTTATCTTTAGGTACTTGACCCTGTGCAAGGTTTCACACAGTGTTATCTCATGGCTGTATTGGGCAAGCTCATTGGTTGTAGCAACCGGGTGAGGCTTATCAGTGGCTTACCAGTTTTACCTTCCTCTGGTGAAGCCATACCCAACCAAGGTTAGAGAAGCTGCTAAAATATCAGCTGAGGTTGTGGGGAGCTCCTAGAGAGAGTTTTACCAACTACACCCCTAGAGTTACCTGTCCTCCTAGTACAAACTACTTCAGTGAATATATCTAGTAAGGAATAAACCACTTATTACACTTGTCAGTGTGGTACGGCTAGATATTTCACTCTCAAGCTTTATTTTCACGAGCCAGAGGCGAGTGAAAATAAATTAGCCTGCTCATGAAATATTTCGCCACATCACACTCAGACTCATGTAATAAGTACTATATACATCTATATAATGCTTGTCTGTTAGAATGGTAAAGCATCATCAACGGGTTGGTTAAAATCGTCAGTAATAACGACAGCAGCAATGTATGTGAATAAAGCTGAGCCGGGTTGGTAAAGAATAGTCAGTATCAACGATAACAGTGGTGTGTGTATATGTATGGGTCAAGAAATGAGAAAAGAAGCTGACTGATGTAACTAAACCAAGTGGTAGAGGATATTAAAAATACCTTATGCTACTCCATTCCTACTTTGCAAAAGTTAGTACATCAAGTGCCACTGTGTGACTGGCTACTTGCTGGTATATTATATTCGTATTAAGAAAATTTTCAAGAACATCACTTGCTCTGTTTGCTCTCTTTTATTATGGCAACCACAAGCAAGCCAGAGGAGGCTGGTTATAAGAGTCGTGAAATCATGTGATCAACACTGAAACAATTTGTGTGCTGCAAAATAAGCGAAGAGGACGACAAAACCGTATAATCCACAAAAGTGCAACAGCAATAAAGCACTAAAGGTGCGAACCCTCAGTGCCACTATAAAGCTACATCTCTCAGACCAATCTGGTATCAATATAGCTGCACAATGAAAACAATGCTGTCTTCATAAGAAAAGCTGAACATGCAACAGACACTCACCGATAGTTTCAACGCGAAACTCCAATTCAAGTTCTCGGTACTTCTCAGCATAAAACAAAACTACTACTGCAAGGAGTTACCGTAGACTCCCTCAGCTTATAACTCCAAACAGTAAGGAAATGGGCGCTACAAAAAAAAAACGGCACTTTACAACCCGCATCTATGGTAGCTGCTTACGTGATTATGACATGGCGTTACCAACAAAAGCTAGTACATCATGAAACAGATCAGCCAAAAAAAAAAAAAAAAAAAAAAAAAGCATAATAAAAGGTCCTAAATTGTTGTTTTGATCTTAAATCAATGGGTCATCTCCAAAATCAGAGCGTGACAAACAGACAGACAGACAGACAGACACAATAACAACTATAACTCTCTTGTGCATGTGCGCTGAGGGTAAATAATTGAAGCACTTAAGTTTGTTGGCATGAAATTGAGGCACATCACAAGAATTAAGGATAATAAGCACAAAAACGAGCAGTTCAAACAAGCAGTATTGAGTATAATAATACTTAACTCAATAGAGTGGTGGACAGTTCCAATACTAATTAGAAAGGTACCACACTAAAAGTAAACGTAATTTTAATCGACATGCAACAGTAATGTTTCAGCACAAATGGCAAGTGAGTAGATTTAGCTAAAACAAGCAAAGTAATGCCACAAAAAACAACAACTTCAATTCAAAAAGTTAAAAGAGCACAGTCTTATAGATAGATAGAAGTGGGGGGAAAAAAAAAGATTGTTTGCTCTTTTTTTTTTTTTTTTTTTTTTTAAAGCTCATCAGCATATCTTTACCAAACACAAATACGGGAGTTACCAACCCAAGGATTTTTAAAAGACCTTTTTAGGGGGCACTTGCCACCCCCCCTCCCCACCCTGAAAATTATTATGACCTTCATGTGACGTTTGCCACAAATTTTTCATCAATTTCAGGTAAATTTGAAGTCTCCCCTGAAATTTCAAAAATGTTGACTTGACTCCTCTCAAATTGGGTTCTAAAAAATACCCAGCCATATCTCACAATCACCAGGTAAATAATCTGTCATTTGATATGTTTGCTTTTAGAACTAGTGTGCTATTCTTTACAGTACTAGCAGTAACACACAACACTTTCATACACACACACACACACACACACACACACACACACACACACACACACACACTTGTTCACTAGATATACCAACATAAGACGTACATTGTATTCGATTTAGTCTTGACTATTGGACAATGGATTTTCAAGGTAGAACAACAATACTATTGCATACAGCATATAGCTAAGACAAATTGCGCATTAACCAGAAATCTGACCATCACAATTAATTCAAAGAACTCCACCAAGTTTGTAAGACATAAACACACCCCACAACATTCAGATCAAGTTAGAGGCCACCTAATTCACGGGGAGAGGGGGGGGGGGGGGGGGAGAGGGGGAGAGGTTGGGGGAGAGGTAAACAATTAAATTACTTTGGATGTTACAGATAAGAGTCAAAAAGCCAAAAGGAGTGTTGGATGGGTCAACCACAATAAGAACACAAAAATGCGAGGGTCAGGGTACAAATGACATGCATATTATTTACACCTTGATTTTTTTTATTGTGTTACCCCTGATAGTCTCACTTGCCAATTAATATGGTCAATGTGGTACCAATACAATGTATAATATCCACATGTTCTTGCAAAACGGCATACAGATTGGAGCCATGCAAACTGAACTGCTTTTATGTGAAACGAAGTCAGGGAACAAAATTTCAGGGTTAAATCAACATTATCAAAATGGGGTTTGTCATTTCCATGAAATTGATAAAAAATGGGGCCAAATGTCTCCATGAAAAGTCAATAATAATTTTTAGGGTGGATTAGGGAAACCATTCTCAGAGGGAGCAAAAAGGCCTAAAAAATATCCCTGCCAAGTGTACATTTTTAGATAAGAGAAGACATGATTGTTCACTAGCACTAAAGTAGTCATTTCAATTATATGTAAATAGTTTTATGATATCTTAGAAATATTTTCACAATTACAGTTGCCTTGGTAAGAAAGATCAAAAGTGATAACTTAGAAAGCATACAGCTGTTAGACAAAATAATATGGTTTTTATCCCGCTAATACTATTTTCCCCTCCCAAGATAAATTAATCTAGCTATTGTGACTATATACATTAATTGCATACTCTTTGCCTTACAGGCTTCAGAGAGGCAGCGTTAAAAACTTGCGAGAGCTGTAGTTCTTGCATGATAATCCAAAGATTGACCACAATAATCCATCCCAGTTGAGTTGCCTACGCACAAGCTTGAACTTGTGAATGGAAGATAGGCATCTGGGATTTGCATTATTGGAAAGGTTGTGCTGAACCGGGTAAGAATAGGCCTTCAGTATACTTCAAAACCAGAGCAAAAGTGTTATTCCAAAGCTCAACACTAAAGTCTATGGGAATAGGAAAAACCACAACTTTCCTGCTCATACGAGCACCAGAATTTAGTCATTCTCAGGTGGTTCTTTTCTAGCCTTGGATTAAGTATAACTGTGAGTGTGGAAACGTGCTAGACAGGGTCTTCAGGTGTCATATCAAGTGTACTGGAAAGTCTGGTATGGAAGAGGGTTTCATTTGTATAACTTGTTCAAATAACAAATGCTGAGCAGTAAATAGAAATAAGATGTCACCACTTAGTGTAGCCGCAGTTTGTGGCAATTATAAGTGTCTCTGGTTGTTTTTCGTCTTTATTGTGGAGCAAGGGTTAAAAATTTTTTTGGTTAGACCAGGAAGTAGGTGTGGCCTAACACAGATAAGATATCAATAATTTTGTGCTTCTATTGATATTTAACCTTTGTATTAAAGTCATTATTGTATATTTTAATAACATCATCCTAGTCTAATAATTTAGCTAGCTAATTAGCTAATTCGGTCCGATACTGTAGTGGCTGGAAGTTGACAAAATTACATGAACCGAAATTCTACTGCGAGATGACCACGGGCAACACGAGTGATCTCCGCAAGTTTCTGTTAGTCACACCCACTCAAATAAACCATTCACACCCAGGTCATACTTTACCAGTTAAAGCTGCACAAAATATGGTCCGGCTCAAGTCGGACTGGTCAGACTACTATCGATGCCTCCCCTGTGGAGTACATTACACTACAGATTTTTTTTACAGTTCATCTTTTTTTAAATTTATCATTCTTATTTTTGTACTACCGTACTGTTAATATCAATGCATGATTGAACAGCAATGGGCCGGTATCCACCTGTAACCTTGTACACTGTCAGGGGCTGCTAGCTACACTATTAATAGTTTTTGCTGATAGTAATTGCACCACCATAATAGTACTTTTATTGGCTACCTATAGGGTTTTCCAACTGGAAATATGCCACTATTACTTTTTGTCACAAGATGCACCAGTATAACAGTACTTGATGTTGTTTATAGTTGCTTGGTATGCCATACCTCTAACCACACCCACTTCCTGGCCTGGCCACTTTGCAAATGCTGGATTAGCAGTGAAAACTTTCAAAACTTCCCACGGGATAAGTAATTATTATAAATAGTCTCTACTCTTTGTTCAGCTTCGATAGTGATACTATTTCCAACTAGCAAACAAGCTCGATTGAAATTTTCAATAAACTACTCTACACGCCAAAGCTTCTCTGCAGAAAACTGTACTTCTTTGGTTGAAGTGGACTTCGTCCTAACACAGTAGTATTGTAAGCTCCGTCGGAAAACTGGAGGAAGTCCGACAGAATAAGTTGCGAACAGTCTACAAAACGTGCAATAAGCGCGAGTAAATTATAACGGATAGGTAACAAAGAATTTCATACAAGAGGAAACACGCCCACTTTTGGAAATAAAAGTGGTCCAGCCATAGCCGGACCAGCCTAACCGGCAGAGCATCCACTGACTGTGAGACCACAGAAACTGGTTTTGAAATACACTCTTACCTAACAAGATTAACATCTATTCGCAAAGAAACAAAACATAGTTCATGCATAACAGGGTTTCATTTAGGGGGGGGCGAAAGGGGGCATTTGCCCCCCCTTGGGTTCTAAATGCCCCCCCTTGGATTCTAAGTGCCCCCCACCCTTTTGAAAGAACCGATATTTATTAAGAGAAAAATGTAAACCAAATTAATAATAAACAATATTCACACAGCAATTCGTCTAGGTTTTTTGTTCCATACTGTAATAATGTCATTTAATTGTGTAGATGAGAGCGTCTCGGGTGTCTCCATGGCTATTTTCATCAAATAGGATAATTGTGATTGCCCAATTCGATTTCGAATTCGTGTTTTAATTAGTTTCATTTTGGAGAAGCTCCTTTCCACTGAAGCAGTGCTGACAGGGATAGATAGACATATGTTTGCCAGGGTGCTAATGTTTGGAAAAATTTCACTAAGCATATCACTTGTGGTGAGCTCTTTCAACTGCAAGTGCAGGTTACCTTTCGGCTTCTTCGATAAGTAGCTTCGAAATGTTTTCCACTTCTCTCGGGTTTCGCGGGAAATAAGAGCTTCTTTGGTGTATTCATCTCCACCAGCAGTCTTAGCAGGCAGCTCTGCACCATAGTGAGCTAATAGTACATCTATTAAGTCCTCACCATATGTATGGAAGTCAGAAGAGTCAGCAGCTGGCACTTTCTTCGGATCAAAGATGCCAAATGAGGAGACAATATCTTGTGAAATAAATCTGCTGGATATGTTTGCCTTCAGCATCCTGATAAACGGTTCAGCCACTTGTCCTTGGAATGTAGCAATGCTTTCCGTGGTTAACGTGATGTCAGTGACTTCTTCGATCTCATTCTTTGCATCCATCAGTTCTAATACCCAGTTAGCAGCAGGTAACATGGCATCATCAAGTGTATTGAGAGTGGCATCAACAAGAGGGGTGATAGCTGTCAAGTCTATTCTCTCAGTCTGGAGAGCTCTGCTCAACTTCGCCACTTGTGGCAGAACATAATCAAGGAGGTATATGGCCACTAAAGTTGAGGGCCTACATAAGGCTTTACTGATACCTAGAGCTTCAGGTGCATGTGTCTGCTCATAGATATTGTTTAGAGCAGTCACAATTGCACTGTAGCTAGCTTTGACTGCCTTCACACAGCGTTCATGGGACAGCCAGCGAGTATCTGATGGTTTCACAACTTTCAGCTCAGGTAAGTCAAGCACCTGCTGTACTGCTTTGAGACTCTCAGCTCGCTTAGGAGAATAGTGGAAAAATTTCCAGAGGGTGGTGAGTGTGATGTACACATGTTTTATCCCACTGGTAGCATTAGCTGCTTGAACGCATGCTAGCTGTAGCAAATGGCAATGGCAGTGTACGAAAAGTGCATGAGGTGAAATTTTCTTCAGGAGACTCTGCACACCATTGTGTTTCCCAGAGAAAGTAGCTGCTCCATCGAATCCCATACCCACCAGCTTGCTAATCTGTATGTTTTTATCTTTCATGAATTCAACAAGGGCAGAATAAATAGTCTTTGCATCAGTAGCTTTCAATGGAACTATATCCAAGAAGTGCTCAACAGGTTGACCGTCCATGTTCACCCAGCGGAAGAAAATTGAAAGCTCTTCTGTGGTCGTCACATCAGTGCACTCATCTGCCATTATGCTGAAATGGGAAGCTTGGCGAAGCCGTTTCAGTAAACATTCTTCAGCCCATAAGCCAACTGCCTCAACAAATTCAACAACAGCAACTTTAGATGTGTAGGTTGCATTTAATCTAGCTCTTTCAAGGAACCCCTTTAAATCTTCTGCACCACAACTTACGATTAGATCAATAAGTTCATCAAAATTTGTTGTGTGGGGAATGTGGCGACGAGCTAGAAAATGGGTGCAACGAATTAGAGCTTTAATGGCCATTCTGTTCTTCAACTTTTCCTCATCATTAATTTGTTGGAGTTGCTGAATGACTGACCCTTCTTGTAGTGCTGTAGCTGCAGCCATCTCTGCTTCACATGATAGGAGGTGAATATCACTCTTTGCATGAATTTTCATCTTCTCTATTGCCTTCTTCCAGTTCGTGAAAGGTTTTGAGATCCATGTTCCTCCTGTTCTTTGAAGAGAAATTCCTCTCTTCCTGCAAACCTTACAAAAAGCTCCTTGGAAATTTTTATCAAACATCAGCCAATTGAAGCTCTCTTCCCATTTTTTGTTGTATTTTCGACTGCTTGCAGTGATTTTCTTGCTTTTCTCATGTGTAGTTAATCTTTCCTTTGCATGCTTCTCATGGACAATTAATCTTTTCTTGGCAGGACTTGGCTCCAAAAACTCAGTATCAGATTGATTGCTGTCAATTTTATCTTCTGTGTCACTGCTACTTGAGTGGCCAGGTGACTTTGAAGAGCTTGCACCACAGAAGAAAGAGCGAATATCCATTTGAGACTATCTTAAGCTGTCAGGGACTACGAGTGCTTAGAGTTCTGGTTCTGGAAGTTGTAGAATCTGTATAGATCAAAACTCAACAACTGCTACGGTGAGCTGAGGGCTGGCCTTTTTATAGCCAGCCAGCAACCGTAAGTGTGAATCAACGTGTGATAAACCTAAGGGGAGGTGAGAGTCAGAGTTGAATAGTGTGTGAAAAGCATCTAAATAGTGAATGTCACAGTTGACTGAAAATTGCTAGACGGTGGAGGTGAAAATGAGTAGCTGAATTAACTTGTCAGGATCTGACATATGCAGACCTCATTAGATAAGATTATGTTTTTTTAATGTAGGACATAGGCCTTCCAATAATTCTATTTCACTCCCATGGTGACCAGTGCCGCCCGCCCCCCCTTACATTTTCAAAACTCTATTTTGCCCCCCCTTGCAAGAATGTCTGGATGAAACACTGCATAAGCCCTCTTTCTGAGGGCAAAAACACACAAAACAACAACAACAGCAACAACAACAACTATTCAGGACTCAAGAAGCCCAGAACAGGCATAAGAGAACACTTATAATTCATTGTTTGCATTGTATCACTTATTTGTATTGAAACTACCTTACCAAATGGTCATACTAACATTAAAAGATATTCACACTCCACTTCAAACTAGTAAATGCACCATCATGCTATCACCTGATACAGATGTGTATGCTTGTGTAAGGTTTAAGAAGGGGAACTCTGTCAAGTTTGAGCTTAAGCGAGCACAACTTTCCTACCACCACTGCAATCTGCACTTAAGTTGTGATGTAGGTATACTGTTAGGGTGGTAGCATCTGTGTGCCGCAGACTTTGGAGTTCACATTAGGAGTTCAAGTTTGCCCCCTCGACAACATCAACAAGAAAAAAAACTCATACAACATTCACATCACACCTTATGGAATTTTCTGAGATAGCAATAACAGCACAACATAGTGGAATCAACTTACTCGAGAATCTAAATTAGACTTTTTAGATACAAGGTGAGTTCCATCTTCAACATTTCTACTTGCTTGCCAGTCACTCTCATCATAAATGCTATCTAAAGCTTCTTGATCGATACGGATATCTTCTTTACGCCCACAGAAGTACTGAGGGCCATCAATAACATAATTCTGTGAACTAGCCAGATGAGGTACTGCTGCATCCATTTTTGATAGAAGGGGTCCACAAAATGGAGAGTTACGTCCTAGTTAAAAATTTTGTCCGCCTTTTAGAATCTCAAAATAGCTGAAAATGTGGTAGGAGGGGCTAACTATATTTGTTTAGTCTAGCGCAGCGTTTTTGCCTGCCATGCAGATCAGATTGGACGACTCTTTAGCGCGCGCTTTACTTGTTGAGGCGCAAGAATACTGGACGAGGGCGGAGACAGGAAATATTTTATTTGCTGAACGGAAGCTCGCGTGGTTTCAGCTTCCGCGTTCTCCAAAAAATGCCGAGCACATTTCGTTTGTAACCTTCAAAATTAAGCCAGCAAATCGTTTCTGATGGAAAACTCTGCTCAGTATTAGCTAAGACCGTTTTCTCTAATTTTCTAGGTATGCCAACTCACACAAGCAGCTTCAAATACTTCCTGTGTGAGCGGCTGTTCCATTTCACTCCCGCTAGCGTTCCTGTCCGATGGAATTGAGGAAAACTTTATTCATCAGTACATATAATAATTGCATTGTGTATTTTTGTAGTAACTGTTGTTTTTCTTGATGAAATTCATACCGATCTGGATCAAGCCATACCTAAAGATATGGTAAAGGTTGAAGCCTTTAGGGGATTTGCATGATGACATCACGGAAGCTTCGGCCACGCCCACCGGTACCATCGCTCCCATTGAAAATGAAAGCCGTTATGTGAGAGGAACGGCTGACTCTCACCTTTGACCTCACGCAATGTCTTTGCGCGCGCTCTTGGTGCCAGCTTTTACCTTCGACCTCTGTGGAAGTTGGTCCTGCAAGATTGAAGTAGGTGGTGATTGGTTGCTCGTTGTTGGCTAGGCTGCATTTAGTGATACTGGTGGGCGAAGAGAGGACTACAAGGGCAGGAATTCACTTATGATAACAAGTAAGTGGAGTAAATACTGTGATGTGTAGTGTAGACTAGATAGCTAATGAATTGCATGTAGGGCTATGGTGAATGACAGATTATTTGCCATGATAAAAAAAAACAGAGTTTTCTTTAAGCACCTCTCTCCTCCCCCTCTTGTAAAGCATGTAACTGTCTGACTCCAAATCATTTCTGCTGCCAATTCATTGCTGAAAGTGTGGGTTATCGAATACCATTTTATATTACTGTAGTATGAATAATAGCATGGGTAACCGTGCTTAGGGATCAATAGCACTCGTAAAGCAATTGAAATTGTACTCTGCGAGTGCTATTTTGAATGCTTTATGAGTGCTATTGATCCCTAATAGCACAGGTTACCCATGCTATCACTCGCTAATAGTAGGCTATCTTTTTTTTATCATTTGCACTTGTAGCTACACTGTATCAACTCACTATCTTCGTATTTCAGGATTAGCTTCCTCTGGAATTTTGTGTTCAGCCTACAACTCATCCTAAAATGTTGAAAGCATTCCATCTAATACGGGTAGAGCTTCTGTGGTACAGAATGACATTGTCTCCAACTAGAATCTCTTGAACTGTACATTTTCAAGGTTAATGCTGCATGCATGCACACTTATCCATACTATTTCACTTAGCTGCTGTGGTATTTCACTTAGTTTCCGTGCTATTTCACTTTCCCCGTGCGATTTCAATTGAACAGCTATTTTCCCCATACATTTTTAATGGGCAATTTCGCACCGTACTATTAAATTTAGAAATTGTTAATTTGTTACCTACTGAAAACATTATGAAAGGTAATAATGAAGCACATTCAATAACTTAACGTGAACAAAGTCAAAACCTGTTCCTTTTTGGTTTTCTTATCCATATACATCTTCCATGTCATCGGCAGGTAAGATTTTTTGTGATTACAAGCATAGCAGTAAACACTCAGCCACTGTACCTAATAAAATCCTCCCCCCCAACCTCCCTAGTACTTAGTGAGATTGTGCTTGTTTTCCTTTAATGTACTGGTATTTTTTAATGAACAGTGGTATACATGATGAAGTGGCTAAGGTGTAAGGCTAAGTAGGAAAAATAAATAAAAAAAGAGAATGAGGGTAATATTTTTATTCTAAGTCTTGGTACAGAATTACATCTTATAAAGTATATTGCATGATTAACTTTAAAATATCGATTGCCCCCCCCCCCCCCCCCCCATTCACATTGTCTAACTTAGCTCCCCCCTGGGTGAAAAGCCGGAAGGAGCCCTAATGATAGTAGGGTAGGGTGTATTGAACATGTCTACAATCAGTATGGGTCATGAGATCCTCAGAAGTGTATCTGAGAGTTGGCTAGAGATAAATTTATCGTAGTGACAGTGGTTAGTGTGCAGTAGTTAAATATGATGGGATTTCCTGGATAATATTTGTTAGACTAGGTATAAACATACTTGATATCAAAGTTCAATTTTTTTTAATAGTAGCTGAAATGTTTGATTAATAAAAACATTTATGACTAGTGCTTTGAACTTTAATAATCAAGTATAAATATCATGGGATTGAAGTCAGTGGCTTCTATATCAATATTTGAACACAGCTGATGTCTTAATTTACTTGTAGGCCATTGAAATTTGAAAGTGAATAGCTGCAGCCAATAACTCCACATTAGTTCTCAAGATGTCTGGTTGAAGCATTTTTTTGAAGTGAAAATTCATATCAGGTGGATTTATTGAAGTTAAATGGGGAACATAAACCGTGACTGCATTAATGTGGCCACGGAAGTCGATCACTTTAAAGAATCATAAAAAAATACAATATTAAAGCTTCAGTCATTCTCGGCTGAAATAATTATAATAATAACAAATTTTTCTCTTCTTAGCAGCCAATATAGTTAATTTTTTGGACCATTCGATCAGGAGTTTACGGCTCCTTGTTTTACAACCTTCGAGGCTATTGAGCTTCTGAAGAAGAAAGTAAGGACAGATAGTTAGCTACCCGTGCAGCCGTTTTCCTTAGGGTTAGAGCTGTAGAAAGTAATAATGGAGCCTCAGGGAAGCCTGCATAATCAAGCAGTACCTTATTTTATACATTAAAATATGATGGGAAGAGAAATGTATTTTATTTTATCACTTTAACCCTTTCGACGCTGACTTTCTTCAACCCTTCGGGCATCTTTTAGAATTCAAATTTAATTTTTGAATTTCTACCACAAAGCAACCGTAATAATTCACAAACAGCCAGGCATATAAAGTAGGTAGCTATAGCCTTATAACAAGCAAAATAAGCTTCTAAAAGCATGAAAATGAACCGGAACCTGTCCATCTTACAGGAGGTTTCGAGGAGACTCTGAGGAACTAACCCAATCAATTGCTCTCGATGTCTGGTAGGAAAAACTTTATTCATATTCTTCCAAAATGCTAAAGGACTCTCTATAGGCTTCATACTTTCTATTCTGAGCGTTTGAAGTCTGTGGGCAACAAAAAAAATTGGGTGCTCGGCATCCTGAAAATTATTGGTAAAAAATATTTCTCGATCTTCCATTTTCAGACAATTAAAAAAATTTTTTAACCTGCCTGTACAGGTTCAATATTTTTAAAAGGAAGTATAACACCTACTTTATCTATAAAAAAGAAATGACGGTTTAATCTAAAATAGAATTATTATTTTTTAATTCAGAGAATGCGGACCTGTTCTCGCCCACATATATGCAATTTTTTTCTTTATGCTGGTCCACCAAATAGAGGCCCATGTGAAATATACACTGTCCACACATCGGGGATTTGCAACTGTTGCATTCTCTATATCTTCCGCTAAGTTTATCTAATTTATGATAATGCATTTTTTTATTATAAGGTCTATGATTAGATAGAGCTGAGATTTCTTCCCTGTGGCTAACCTCTCAAATTAATGTTGTTGTTGTTTTATTTTTTACCACGCTGTCTTGACCATCTATTTCTGCATTATACTATGTGTTCATGGATGGCCCTACCTCTTGTTGTGTTACAACTGACCAATCTAAAGATCCAGAACCGCTGTGTTAGTGAATATTTTTAAGAGACTATACCTCTCGAACTGTTTCTAACAATTTCTTGGGGGGATTAGCTTGCAGAGTATAAGTTGAAATTTCATGATTACATTTATTCACTTCAGTGTGTTTTCTTTTTCTATTGCTTTTCTTTGTAGTGGGATGGAGTGGGTGGAGCTGCTTTCGATGTCTGTGACTTAGACCAGCTGTGAATGATGGCTCAAGAAGTGTCAACATTAGATCATGTACTACCTGACACTGCTGTAATGATGGCAAGTGAGTGTTCTCTAGAGTGTGTTTGTAATATAAGGAAGTATTGGTTCCAATAGGTCTACATTACTAGAATGTATCACCAACACTCAGAGCAATTAGTGGCTCTGGCTAGCTTGTTGTGGTCACCTAGGACACAAGTGTTTGTATGACAATAAATATACATGCAAATGTGTACGTCAAGTTATGTAATCAGATGTCAGTGTATATGAGACCAGTACTATCGCAAGATGTTGACAATCTTAGTGAGTAGTCAGTCATTCTCGGCTGAAATAATTATTGGCTGTTAGAACGAGAAAAATTTGCTATTATCTTAGTGGTTTTATCCACACTAATTAAGCCACAATTAACTACGTGATGAGTGAGAAAGTTAACGGAGCTGTAGCCCACCATCACATCACCCGAGCCCAGGTAAAGGTCGGCAGAGGACCTGCAAATACTGCGACCATGCGGCTAAGTGGTCACATGTGGTGTGTCACATGTGGAGCAATGGCACCCAGGCACAAGTGCATTAATTCTAATACTCAGTGCTTGTAGCCTAAGCCTAGCAGCTACCTATTACTGCCTTGCCAGAATGGCTGATTCACCCGACACTATTAGCTCTCTAAGGATGACTGCTCATCAGTGGTGGTATTAGTAAGGGGCTGGAGACATACTGTTTGTACTCTAAATAATTAGCTTTCTGTAGGTCAAAGGATCTAAATCGTCAATCAGTGGTGAATGGCCTTCATTGCTACTTACAGATGCAATCAACCGAAAACAGGAGTTCTATGGCTCGATAATACATGGGCATGCTGCCGGTTCATTTGCCTTGCTTAACTAGTGCAGTTAGGTTAAGAGTTGAACTCTAGTTCTGATGCTGTTACTCTACCCACAGTCACTATCTTTAAATCACGAGAGCATGCTGCCAACCCTCGTTATGGTCAGGCATAGGCCTTCGTTACTGGTGTGGGGCGCATGGCCGGCTCCCACTCTTCTTATTCTAACCTTCATGCAAACATTTATGATCATCATTGTCCAGTGCATATTAGTAACTATCTGCAGTATTTAGTAATGGCCAGACCCTCTCACGGTATTGCCAAGATTGGCTCTGTCAAAGTGATCAGTTTTCTCGAAAGCTTAGAAACTCCTGAATCAGTCAGGTGCATGCTGTTATTGAGATTTATGCTGATGTGAGTGTTACATGAGAAGGTAGTGAAGAAAATAGGGGTTACATGATAAGAGAGATTAGAGAATGAACTAGTATGTGTGTTAGGACTCATAAGCCACACTACAGGTATTATATAGAGCATAGATAGGAGGTTCTAGTGCATATAGTTAGATTTTTACCAAGTAGAGGTGTGACGGTCCACCGGGGCCCCTTTAATAGTGTCTATGCAGGGCACGCTGCCCTTCACACTATTGATAACTGACTTATTCTCACACTATCACACTCGCTGCCTGTCTCTATTTTCTTACTCTCAGGCTCACTGCCTGTGTATTCTTGCACTATCAGGCTCACGGCCATCATTCTCTCACTGTCAGGCTCACTGCCTGTCTAGTCTTACACTATCAGGCTCATATTCTCTCACTATCAGGCTTACTGCATGTCTACTCTCACTCGCAGGCTTGCTATCTATCTATTCTCTCACTCTCACTTAGGCTCACTGTCTATCTATTCTCTCACTCTCACTCAGGCTCGCTGCCTGTATATTCTCTTGCAATCACTCGATCACTCAGACTCGCTGCCTGTCTATTATCTCACTATCAGGCTTACTGCCTGTCTATTCTCACACTATCAGGCTTACTGCTTATCTATTCTCTTGCGCTCACTCAGGCTTGCTGCCTATCTATTCTCACTCCATCAGGCTCGCTGCCTATCTATTCTCGCTCTCATTTAGGCTTGCTGCTTGTCTATTCTCACTCCATCAGGCTCGCTGCCTATCTATTCTCATTCTCACTCAGGCTCGCTGCCTATCTATTCTCACTCTCACTCAGGCTCGCTGCCTATCTATTCTCACTCTCACTCAGGCTCGGTGCCTGTCTATTCTCACACTATCAGGCTCGCTGCCTGTCTATTCTCACACTGTCAGGCTCACTCTTTATCTATTCTCACACTCAAGTTACTGTCTATCTGTTTTCACACCCAATGCTGTTAAGGCATTCTTGCTCTCTAGCTCACCAATGTATTCGTGCGCACTCTAGGGCTCACTGCCTATCAATTCTCATACTAGCCACCTACATATCTTGTCCTACACCCAAGATATCTAGTTTCAACTATCAGGTTTGCCACCTATCTCGCACTCCGTGTGCTGCCTTGCCACAGCCAGACTCACCACCAATGTATTGTCATGCTTGAGTAGTATTTGTTCTTGTTCTTACCCATCCTCAGTTGCACATTGTCATACTCTATCTGTGCACTCTCAGACTCGCTGCCATCCAATCTTGCACTGAGGCCCAGGGCCTATCTATTTTTGCATGCACTATCAGGCTTGCTGCCTATGTTTTCTCAAGCTTGCTGCCTAGGTATTCTCAGACTCACTTTCTATGTATTCTCAGGTTCGCTGCCTATGTATTTATTCATAGGCTTACAGCCTATCTTGTCTCAGGCTCACTGCCTATGTATTCTCAGGCTTGCTGTCTATCTAGTCTCAGGCTCACTGCCTATGTATTCTTAGGCTTGCTGTCTATCTAGTCTCAGGCTCACTGCCTATGTATTCTTAGGCTCACTGCCTAGGTATTCTCAGGCTTGCTGCCTATGTATTCTCAGGCTCACTGCCTATGTATTCTCAGGCTCACTGCCTAGGTATTCTCAGGCTCACTGCCTATGTATTCTTAGGCTCACTGCCTATCTAGTCATAGGCTCACTGCCTATGTATTCTCAGGCTCACTGCCTATGTATTCTCAGGCTCACTGCCTATGTATTCTCAGGCTCGCTGCCTATGTATTCTTAGGCTCACTGCCTATGTATTCTTAGGCTCACTGCCTATCTAGTCATAGGCTCACTGCCTATGTATTCTCAGGTTCACTGCCTATGTATTCTCAGGCTCACTCCCTATGTATTCTAGGGCTCACTGCCTATGTATTCTCCAGGCTCACTGCCTATGTATTCTAGGGCTCACTGATGTATTCTCTTCTCAGACTCACTGCCTATCTGTTCTCAGGCTCACATATGCACCTGCACGGCACTCACTCAACCCGTCACGCGATCAGGACATGTTCATTCTCACTTGTGCCTGTTGCTGCCTCCACCAGGCACACAGACTGTTACTACTAAGGCACTGTCACTTGACTTAATAGCTAATGTCAACTTTTGAAGTTCCATGTGAATAGGGATGTGGAGCAGATAATGCAACCAGGGGAGGGTTGAACAGTAGTACTAGTGGTGTGCTTGAGCACAAATGGCGAGCGAGCCTTAAAAAACACTATTGTTAAACGATTGATTTTAACTACTAACACTCAAGCTACTAAAATAAAGTCGAATTTTTAAATTACGTATATACGGTGAAGAGGATTCAATGCCATAGTAACTGCTCCTCACAGCTGTTTGAATTGAAAAAGAAGCAATAAAATCAAGTCACGTTATTTAAACTTTTTCTTTTTGATATTCTTAGTAGTTGTAACGCACAATACTTTCACACAACTGACATACCTACGCAAGACTTAACCTTCGTGGTTAGTCTAGTGGACAATGAATTTTCAAGTAAATACTGTTGCGTACGGCTTATAACTGTGACAAATAGCATATTAACTTACCACCGCCACTAACTCAAATAGAAATGGAGCTCCCATAAGATTTTGAGTTTTAACTGCACCCGCAAAAGAATTCAAATTGGTAAATAATTCACTTTCTAGGGTGATACTGGTAATGATCGCTAAACCGGAGGATTCCTTTTAGTGAAGTTTGGGATGGGGTCGAACACGGAGCGAACACAAAAATATGCGAGGGTCAAAGTACAAATGACATACGTACGTCCACACATAATTACAAACAAACAAACATCCCCGATTTTCAATTGTGTTACCCCTGAGAGTGTCTCGCTCGCTCGCCAACTAGTTTATAGGAGTAAATCTTGGAGTCACAAGCCACTTGACTATGGCAAGAGTGATGTAGAGAGGAGTTATGGTACTGTTAGCATGTGAGGTTAGATTCTCCACCCGGTAGTGGTGTGACAGTCAGACAGACCACCTTAAAGTATCTGTCCAGGGCAAGCTGCCCTTCATTCAACATCTAATACTACTGTGTACTGCCCCTCACTGCTGTTAGGGCAAGCAGCCCTTCAGCTAATCACTAAGTGTGATACTTACACTCTGTCCTCGCTCAGGTCTTCTTACCTGGGTACGTGGTCCCTCACTTATTAACGACTGCTGGGGGCACTCTCCCCTTACTCGACAGCTACTACCCAGGTTGTGTTCCTGGAGTCTACTTAGACTTCAGCGTGCAGTGAAAGCAGGTGAGATTGGAGTATGCAGGACTCACCAGTCCTGGTTTACTGAAGCTGTGCCCATTCAGTTACCGAGACAGACATGGTGGCTGAAGTCATCCAGGCACTGATCACAGCTCCAAGGTCAGTGGCACCACTCCCTTCTCTAAGGAACCAATACGTAGTCACTGGATGGCCACATCACAAAGCCAGTGAGAGGGAGAAGGTTGGGGGTCATGGGTAGTTCAGCAGTACTCTTGTCATAATGCTCAGTTCTCACTGTGTATGCTTGTCTGTACTTACTGTCACAGGTATACATGTACAGCCCACTACCATTGGTAAGAGAGCTGTCAACCCCCTTTCCTAACCTATCACTTATAGCCTTGGAGGTGTAGCGCCTCCTGCGGCCCTTTGGGGGGACTCTGGCGATGCAGGGCAATTAATGCTAATTGCCACTGACCTGCCAGCCTCTCACCCCCAAGGCCACACAGGGGGGGGTGGGTGGGTCCAGGGTCATACCACTGCCTCATGCAAGGAGCATGTGCAAACATGACCAAGGGCTCACATCAGCAAAGACTGCCAATGTGTAGTTTAGGAGGATGACACCAGGCAACCATACCAATAAGGCGAATTGCAGTCAAACTGTTCTATGTCAGTCTACCAGACCCTTTTCCCATGTAGCGGTAGGTAAAGAGTCTGGTGATACTAGACTATCCCATGTTGATCTCTCCCTTTCTCTCTACCCACTTTCTTCCACATCAGTTCTTTTGTTAGTTAGTGAAAGTATGTGTGCATCAAAATATGAAAGAGACCATCAACTATTTTGTTTACTTTGCCATTCATAAATCTTGAGCTGATGGAAACAAATTAATTTAATATTAGAATTCCACCATGTGTTTAAAATGTTACTGCAAACATGTCTTTCAATATGCATGCTTGTATCTACATCAGCAAGGCCAATCTTTCTAGCACATTGCCCATTTTTGTGAAATAACATGTAATGTACGTGTATTACATTGAGCGACAAATAGTTTAGTTACATGTATTACAAGTGCAACATATGTAGTATTCTTCCAAATATTTATGTAAAGATGGTTCTGATGTTTCGTACTGCTTAGAAAAGTTTAGTAGAATCTTTTGTAATCTATCTTTATTTTGCTCTCTGTTAAATTCTCAGGATTAAGCAAAACTATCTCAAATTGCAAGAAATTATTTGCTCACATAATTACGACGTGACGATAGGGGACCTTTTCCACAACAGTTAGTACCCTATGTGAAGCCAACAGCTTTATGTTTTCTCATACTTTCATGTTTTCTCTGACTGCCAGAACAACTATAACATTACACTTTATTTCATCATTAGTATTCACACATGCTCATTTGTTCTTATTTTAGTGTACTGTCGTGCATCGTCGCTGTTTCGTTTTTTGTTTATATTTATCACCTAGAACACTGTCGTTGACTGTTCTTAACTGGAACTCTGACGTTACCATACCCACTAGTGGGTCTTCACTGCACTATAGTTACTCTGTTTCTGCTTAGTGTAGTGTGTGTCAATAGACTATGCCAGGATCAATGTGATTTCTCGCATGAACACCTGCAAACCACAAAAAAAAAAAACTTGCCCTTCGAGCCCACCCATACTGAATCATCTTCCTACACCAGTTTGCATTTGCTCTTAAATTTACTACTTTTACATTGTTTGTAACAAAAGGAGTCCATCTGAATGCTTTCTGACTGGCAAGCAACACCCCTTTTTGGTAATTAGAGCAAAGTTTAGTGAAGCCATCCAACATTTTGATGCCATGTTGTACAGGATTTCCCTGATAGATACGATCACAATGTTGTAATCACTAGCACTCTCTGTATCACATGCGCATACATGAACAACTGTGGCATGTAAAATCATTGAGATATGATAGTTTCAATTATTACAAATTGTTGTATCAGCCCATGAGTAAATTGTAAAGCTTTTGCTGCTATGTCTGTACAAATTAAAGTTTTTGTTGTAGGGCTCGTCACACCTGGTTTCCTCATGTACAAACTTATATATTGTATACACTTACATATACATATGTGTACAGTATATAAAGTGTCATTGTGGTCTCTTTCATCTTTGTAAGAGGTACTTTTCTTGTTGTTTTTTTACGTTCTTACATTCATAATGTATATTTTAGTTTTCTAATTAAGCATTCCTATAAAGGTTATTATTGAGATCTTTATCGAGTAGAGTTGAGCAGTGTAACGTCAAATGCTGTACTGTACTGTAGTGAAAACAGCATTGCATTCCTGAAAGGAGCACTGGAGCTTTGGTAACATGTAATTACTTTCCCTTCTTTGTTACAGGTTTGAGATGCAAGAGTGTCCAAGGAATTGCTGTGGACATTTCCAGTGACAATTCAATCCTTGTTTGAAGGAAAATCTACTGGAATATTGAGGACAATTAAACCTATCACTGACACTGTCATAATCCAACTCTTTAAAAGCTTCTTCATACTGGAAGTTTACAGTATTTTATTTTTATGGAATAGTTCATTAGTGTTTTGTCAATGAATGTTATACTAGCTTACAAGCAGACTGCATTTTCAGAATAAAGTTGACTAACTAACATAGTACTCAAGGTTCCTTCAGTTAGTGACCACTTAGTGCTGCCTTGTGTCGTCACGTTGATCGTACTGAAGTTGTATTTAACCCTCAGTTATCCAAACCCCGCTTATCCAAACTCTCGCTAATCCGAACACCATTTTTGGGAATTATAATGATATTCATTGGAATTTTGCTGTGCATTAAATAGATAAGAGATTAAGACTCCATTCAAAATGACTTATTTTGAATATCCGAACATTTCAAATCTCCGAACAACCCTCGGTCCTGAGGTGTTCGGATAACTGAGGGTCTATTGTAATACAATGCTACTATTTACTCTAACAAAATTGGAGAAACATTCTATGAACAAATATGGGTGGGGAAGGGAGGCCGGGGGAGGGGGGGGGATGCGGAGGTGTTCCTGAGGTGGGTCTATTGTAATACAATGCTACCATTTATTCTAAAGCGAAGTCTGAAAACAAATAGC
>WLWD01002081.1_pt1 | contig 37750 bp, 24 predicted proteins | sample 6712731 | NCBI WGS metagenome assembly WLWD01 (sample SAMN12718690, study PRJNA576275) | sponge metagenome | isolation source: marine sponge | host: Mycale hentscheli | place: New Zealand: South Island, Marlborough, Capsize Point | collected 2014-11-01 | reverse complement strand
TTTATTTCTCGTTGTCTGTTCAATGTACGCTTATTTGTTGTTGCAGTTGAAACAGACACCAACAGACAGTTCTTATAAATCAAGTTTCAAGAAAAAAGACCTACCAGGAACGGAGAAACAACGGTACAAACCTTAAGGCTATTCAGCGATATATTCAGGGGCGACCGTTGCTGTTACGAAGTCGATTTTTTTTGAGCGGTAGCCTAGGGGCTTCCCCACAACATTACAACGCCGTATTTTTGATATTAGTATTTTGTTTTTTCCATTTAAAAAAATATTTTTATATTATTTTTTTTGTATCCTATTTAAAAGAAAAAACTCGTTGTAATGTTTTTTAGATGTGGCGTGTACCCCGTGCACAAAGTATGAGTTCATTCTGGCCATCCAGTACTTCTGAATATCGATTTTTAGGTACGAAGCTAACTATTGATTCGTATTCATATGATTCTTCAACTCCGCCCCCCTACTCTGAACGCGCAATTTATTGTGGGCAAAAATTCCGGGTGGTGGCGGCTCTAATTAGAACTGATAAGCAAAACACAAAAGAAGAGTTACTGTGCAGTGAGCCCTGCGGGGAAGAGTACAAGACTTCTGGAATGTACTGGAGGGTCCTAGACGATGAAGAAGCGGCGGCGAATTAATGGCGCCTGGAGTCACTCGTTTAGCATCTGCTTTGGTGCCATTGGAGAGCTTGATAGAAGGTTGGTGTAGTGGGTAGAAGTTAGAAGCAGTTTCAGTGTGTTAACTTCAACTTCTCAGGAATTTTTGGTGCTATTTGTTAAAAGAATATGTGAATTATTACTTTTGTTGACTAATGTTATTTTCTTTCTATAATAATATATATTTATCAATTAGGCTGTTTATTATCAATTATTATTTTATTGATGTATTTAAAATAAGACCAGAATCGTATTTTAACAGGAGGAAAGGTGCTGGCATGCTCTTCATAGAAATAGATGAGCTCCGATTATGAGAAGGCACAACTCCTTGGTTCTAGGGTACAACTGGCAGGTTTCACAACAAAAGTGCAGAGCAGAAGACATGGCTTCCTTGTTTTCCAGAGGAGAGAATAGTAGACCTTCGGCCCGTTGGACCCTGTCCCAAACTTCACTAAACGGAATTCACAGGTTTAGCTATCATTGCCCGTAATCTGTCACAGTGATAAGCCCTACTAAACTGTATTTGCTTGAAAATTCTTTGTCCACTAGAGTAACTACGAAGCTATGTTCAGTTGTGTGAAAGTATTGCACCAAACGTAAATAATGCTACTTGTTTTTGTTTTTGTTGCTTGTTACTATAGCATTGAATCCCCTTTACCTTATACACGTAATTTAAACTTTACTTTCTCTTAGTAGCTTGATTGTTGAAGTTAAAATTAATCGTTTAACAATAGTGTATTAGGCTCGCTCGCCATTTGTGCTCAAGCACATCACTAGTTGGTACGTGTTCAAATTGTGCGAGAGTCGCGTACAATAGTCAGTTCACGGAGAGTAAATTGGATCGAGTTACGGCGGGTTTTGTGGTATTCTACTGAATCGCGTAATTACCGCAGGTTCCGTGATACTGCACCCTTAAGACGAAGTTCAGCAATTCTGTGGCAAGAAATGACAGTTTTTTCAGTGGTACAGCTATAGTTGCTGAAAAAAAGGATAAATGGTGTAAAGGCAGCTAATATTATTTTAGTTAATAATGTAGTAACAAAAAAACTGGAGGGGGTAAAATAAGAATTATGGACAACTAATACATGAATGTACTTTAAGACACTTTTTTAGATAATAAGCAGTAACTGTAATACACAATACTTTCAAACAATGTTACAGCTATGGTTAGTTGTTCTGTGTTAACAATCAAATAGTATACCGCATTGTTCTATACCGCAGACTCAATCCGACTCACTCACAACTGTCACACGGTCTCTCCAAAATTCATAAACCAGATGTCCCTCTACGTCCAATTGTCAGCACTATTGGCTCTGCAACATACAGTCTTGCAAAACATCTTGCCAAAATCATTTCTCCGCTCGTTGGACAGACTACCTCCTATGTTAAAAATTTAGCACACTTCAGTGAACTCATCAATCAACGACAAGTGAGAAATATGAGCTAATGGTCAGCTTTGATGTCAGCTCCCTATTCACTAACGTCCCTGTTGAAGAAGCTCTAGATATTGTGAAAGATAGAATTGAGGCAGACCATTCCATACATGACAGAACCAATCTTTCCATAACCTCCTTGATAGATATCCTAAACATGTGCTTGAAATCCACCTATTTCCTATACAACAACAAATTTTACCAACAAAGCCAAGGTGCAGCTATGGGATCTCCTCTCTCTCCAATTATTGCCAACATTTTTATGGAATCTTTAGAAGATAATATAGCACTCCAGACAGCCAACATCAAACCATCAATCTGGCTATGCTACGTAGATGACACATTCACACTTTGGCCACATAATAGACAATCTCTTAATATGTTCCTAGAACACCTGAACTCCCTTCGTCCTTCCATAAAATTCACAATGGAGGTAGACTCCAACCACCAACTGCCATTTCTGGATGTCATGGTCGAGCGCACCAACTCAAACAGCATCATAAACAGATCGCTACCTTAACTACCGGTCCTACCACTCACACTCTGTTTAGAATAGCATCATACACACACTAAAACATTGTGCCAAAACAATCTGCCGGGATGAGATCACACTTACGGAGGAAATGGAACACCTAAAATCAGTCTTCAAGAAGAATGGATACCCATGTGGCACAGTCAACAGAGCCCTCCATCATCAGAGAAACAAGAGGAGAAGTAAAGAAGAACAAACTCAAAGAACAGAAGCATTCCCTATGTCAAAGGAGTTAGTGAAAGAATAAGAAGGATTTGTGCGAAACATAACATCAAGGTGATCTTCCGCTCTGGGAGGACTCTCAGATCAATTCTTTCACATGTGAAACCACAACCGGACCTCCTCAATCACCCTGGAGTTATCTACCACATTCCCTGTTTAGATTGTGACCATTCCTATATAGGAGAGACAGGAAGAACACTACGAGTTAGACTATCTGAACATCAGAGGTGTTGCAAGAACTTTGAAACTCAGAAGTCAGCAGTTGCACAACACTGCCTGGAGGAACACCATAGAATTGACTGGCAAGGCAGCGCTGTCATAGAAAAAGAAAGCATTTGGCATAGAAGAAGAATTAACGAGGCAATCCACATCAAAAGTTTTCCAAATTTTAACCAGGACCAAGGACTTAACATCAGCCCAATATGGATGAGCAATATCACACAGGTGCATATCTTTATTATCATTATTGTTTACTTATTTATTTTATTATTTTATTTCACATATATATATAATATATATATATAATACTTATAGCACGAGTCAGAGTACAATATGGGAAAATATTTTACGAGCACGCAAAATATTTTCACGAGCCAAAGGCGAGTGAAAATGTGGCGTGAGAGTAAAATATCATTCCCATATTGTACGACGAGTGTGATAAGTGATTTATTGCTTCTTTGAAATTTTTCTCAACCGGTTACAATACAATTTTCATTGATTTTACTCGCTACGCGCGCGCTACAAGTAGCGTACAATATAAACCGTACAATATGGGAGAATACAGAACGCTCGCGTGATGCGGAAATATTCAAGTAAAAATATCAAAGCTGCAATAAATATATATATATATTATTTTCCTTACTTACTGACTTAATTATTGGTTATTCACCCATTTTACTCTGGCATTCCTCACCCCCACCAGTCAGACTCATTCTATCATCTCAATAAAAGCATCAATAGTCTCTTATCAACACCTTTGTTCAGTCACCAACTGCTCTATTATATCTCATACCTATATAAACTTCTGTATCACCATCACCCAGCTATTTCAGTTATATTCCACTTGAAGAAGATCGAGCAACTTCGATGGAAACGTTGTATTTTAAATAAAAAAAAGACGTGTGTAGTCCACTAACTTTAATCTAGAAACATAATAGTCTCTACTAATATTAATATATTCTGCTAATATTGAAGATCCTCCTTGCTTAGCTAAAATTACAAAAATAACTCTGGCTATTGTGTTTTGTTAGAGCTGCGTGCTTGTTCACTGATTACTGGTGACTGAGGTAGTCTAAATGGCTGAAATTGGATACTACAGAAGGTACCGCTGTCAGAATACATTATAATAATGCTGAGGAAGCCACCACTACTAGAGGGAAACTGAGGTAAGTACTTAAATCCATATTATTGTAAGTTAAAATTACAAAAATAACTCTGGCCTTTTTTTTGTATAGTTGAGGCTTTGTTTTCAAGAGAGACTGGTAATTCAGATAGTCAGAATAGGTTCAATTTGATACTACAGAAGTTACTACTACTCCAGAAAATGAGGTTAGGAAAGTAATTTTGTATTAATTTGCTAAAATCAATTGTTTTTGCTTTGTAGCTGAGAGCTTGATGCCAAGAAGTGGCCAGTATTGCGGTCCCATTTGCCACACCTACAATATTAAGTGGGGCTAAATTTGTTTAAATGTACTCAATAAAAAATTGACATAATATTAATAAATAGATAATGTAAAATTGATGACAGCTTAATAAATACTAATCAATCATACCCATTAGCTAATTATACCTTGTGAAGTAATAACTTTTACATTTGACAGAATCTTACAGACCATTCTTCAAAACAAGGGAGGCAAAACCAGATGACACCAGTGATAAATAATTTATGTAACCTAACAAGGCAGGCTCCTTGCCATTTGTGCTCAAGCACACCACTAGTTGGCGAGCGAGCGTAGCGAGCGAGACACTTACAGGGGTAACACAATTGAAAATCGGGGATGTTTGTTTATTTATTTATTTATTAATTTGTATATATGTTTGGACGTGCGTATGTAATTAAACGCGCGCGGTGCACTTTTTTTCTCCAAAAAATACGGCCTTTTAGGCTTGACCCCAGTTTATTCTGATAATACAGCATTAAGCAAGCCTTACTTAAAGCTCCAAAGTGTGTGAGAAAATTTCTGGAAAACGCTTGCTTTTCAAGAAACAAAAAGTTGATTCGACCGGTTACTATGGTATTGAAGACCCTTTTCCAGACTTAATGTCAAAACTTCGCCGTTTTTATACGGAGCTAAAATTACAAATAACTAGTGGTGCGCTCGAATAGCGCAAATGCATGGCGAGCGAGTAAATATATGAGTATAGATAAAGATGATTTGTGAAGGAAATCGCTAAATAATAGCAATGATTAGGCATGAAGAGTTAACAATAACAGAATTACCTGAATAAACTTCGAAAGCAGTGGCAAAGAAGCGCAGCTTGACAAAGACTTAACAATTGTTTCAAGAAGAGAGTAGCTATAAACTTTTTGGTTGTAACAAAGTTGCGTAAGGCAGTGCAGCAGGATTCTCCGTGCTCGTTAATTGAAAAATACTGGACTGTGAACGCTTTACCTAACTTACATAATTAGAAGCGCGGGCGAAAATTTTTGACGTACGCATACATACCTATATAATATATATCTGAAATCTCAATTGAACACGACTGAGAGTCTGCTTCGCTCGCTTCAAGAGTTACTGGTAATTGAGATTATCAGAATGGCAGATGTTTGATACTACAAAAGTTACCATTAATCAGGTAAGAGAGTGATTTTGTATTTGTTTGCTGAAATAAAAGGTCATAACGGCTGTTATAGTTTTTGCATGAACTAAGCTAAAACAATACTTAGTTATATGTTACCTAACTATCAGGCTCGCTCGCCATTTGTGCTCAAGCACACCACTAGTTTATTTATATATGGACGTACGTATGTCATTTTGTACTTTGACCCTCGCTTTTATGTGTTAGTTATGTGGTCGACCCCGTCCCAAATTGCACTAAACAGAATCCTCTGGTTTATCGATCAGTACCCGTATCACCCTAGAAATTGAATTGTTTACCGTTTGAATTCTTTTGCGGGTGCAGTTAAAACTTGAAAACTTAAGGGACTTCCATTTCTATTCGAGTTAGTGGCGGTGGTAAGTCAATGCGCTCTTTGTCATGGCTATAAGCCGTGCGCAACAGTAATTACTTGAAAATACATTGTCCACTAGACTACTGCGAAGGTAAGTCTGTGTAGGTGCATGTCCAGTTGTGTCAAAGCATTGTGTGTTACAACCACTACTTAGCTAAAGAATATCACAAAGAAAACTTTTAAATAACGTGTATTGTTTTGTTGTTTTTTCCCCCTTCAATTCAAGCAGTTGCAGAGAGTTGTTACTATGGCACTGAAATCCCTTTACCCTGTATGCTAAATTAAAAAACTGGACCTTATCAGTAGCTTCAGTGTTAGAAGTCAAAATCATTCATATAAAAATAGTATAGTCTTTAGGCTCGCTCGCCATTTGTGCTCAAGCACACCACTAGTAATATGTATTATGTGTGTAAGGATGGTACGTATGCCCCTAAAATGCGCGCGGGCAACTTTTTTCTCCAAAAAAACACGTCTTTTTAGGCTTGACCCCAGTTTATTCTGAAACTACAGTATTAAGCAAGCCTTATTTTATACTTAAGCGCTGAAGTGTGAGAAAATTCCTGCGAAAACGCTTGCTTTTCAAAAAACAAAAAGTTGCTGTGACCTGTTACTATGGCATTGAAGACCCTTTACCAGATTTAAATTAAAAACTTCGCCGTTTTAGGGGGATACGGGTGCCGCTTGTTGGTTGTCAAGAGTCATTGGTAGTCACAATGCCGTAGTATCAATGCTAAGGAGCCTACTCTCTTACTCGAGGGAAGCTTAGGTAAGTAGTAATTCCATATTTGTTAGCTAAATATGCAAAAATAACTCTGGCCTTTCTTTTTTGTAGCTAAGAGCTTGTTGTCAACAGTGACTGGTAAATTCAAATTGTCAGAATGTCTCAAATTTGGTACTACAAAAATTACCACTGCTCAAGAAAATGTGGTAGGAAAGTAATTTTTGTACTTGTGTGCTAAAATTTTATCTTTTTTTTTTGTAGGTGACAGCTCTTTGTCAAGAATTCAAGGTAATTCAGATGGTCAAAGTAGCTTCAATTTGATACTACAGAAGTTATCAATACTCAAGAATAAGGTAAGTAGTAATTCCGTACTTGTTGGCTAAAATACAAAATAATAACACTGGTTTATTTTTTATCGTAGCTGAGAGCTTGTTCAAGAGTTACTGGTGATTGAGATTATCAGAATGGTTGATGTTTGATACTACAAAAGTTACCATTAACCAGGTAAGAGAGTGATTTTGTATTTGTTTGCTGAAATAAATGTCATAACTGCTATTATAGTGTTTGCATGAAGTATGCTAAAAATAGTAACATTTTGTGTTACCTAACTATCAGGCTCGCTCACCATTTGTGCTCAAGCACACTACTAGTTTATATATACGTTTGGACGTACGTATGTAATTTTGTACTTTGACCCTCTCATATGTGTTCGACCCCGTCCCAAACTTCACTAAACAGAATCCTCCGGTTTATCGATCGTTACCCGTATCATCCTAGAAATTGAATTGTTAACCACTTTGAATTGTTTTGTGGGTGCAGTTAAAACTAAAAAACTTATGGGAGCTCTATTTCTATTGTTAGTGGCGGTGGTAAGTTAATACGCTATTTATCACAATTATCAGCACTAACGCAACAGTTTTTACTTGAAAATTCATTGTCCACTAGACTAACATCAAAGGTAAGTCTTGCGTAGGAATGTTCAGTTGTTTGAAAGTGTTGTGCATTACAATTACTACTCAGAGAAAAAGTTAAAATAATGTGACTTGAATTTGTTGCTTCTTTTTCTATTCAAACAATTGCGGGGAGCGGTTACTATGGCATTGGAACCCCTTCACCATATATACGTAATTTAAAAACTAGACTTTATTTTAGTAGCTTGAGTGTTAGTTGTTAGAATCAATCGTTTAACAATAGTGTGGTATAAGGCTCGCTCGCCATTTTGTGCTCAAGCACACCACTAGTTATTTTATAGATGATTCAGTTAGGCATCGTACCCGTCAAACACTTGCTGATTCTCTCCAGAGTTTTCATAAAAATATTCCACAGCCTGTGGATATGAGCCTCAAGGTCTGCACACTCCAGCATCATGACCACATAGATGAACTTGTTTAGCTTGATTATACATGTTAGTCATTATACTGACATTGCAAGCTCCAACATTTACGCCAGATTTTACAATCAATATAATTCACTTATTTGCAGTTTTTCCATGTCTAGGTAATTGCTAGGCAACACATATTGACCAAGGATTTCAATTCACAATTCTATGTCATGTGTATAGAATCAAAACAAGAGTGAAAGATGGCTGTGTTTTACAAGGTGCTCGAACTTTTAATAAAGGTTGTAGCTGGTGACAGTGTAGCCCAATTGTTGGTGTTCTGACAAATATGCACATTTTTGATCTTACATAATTATATAATTTTATGAGACAAAAAATAGCTAGTTAACAAGTGGCTAAAATCAATTTCATATACTGCACTAGCTCCTAATCCTGCACAAGTAAATTCAATGGTTACATTTTAGTGTATAATTGTATAGCCATTAACATTCATTTAGCTAACTACTGCTATTATTATGTATATTATATGGATTCCAATCCTGTGGTTGATATTAACACCGATAAGGATGAACTTTTGTTGTTGTTGTTTTTACTGAGTCTCATTGTTGAAGTTGAATCAGAATTTGAGACAACACAAAGAAACCAAAACTACAAGTCAATTGATAGAACTAAAACTACTCATAATTGAAGAAAAACTAAAAATTATGTATCAGAGTGTCATTTGAACCTCACAAATTCTTCATTGATAAGCAAACACATGAGTAGCAACAACTACACAAAAGAATACTAGAAAATTTCATGTTATGATGTTTTATAAAAAAATATATAACTTACTATCTTGTGAAGTTGTAATAGATGAGCTGCCTCTTGAGAAAGGTCCAGTATTGACACTGTTGACTCCAGCTACAGTGAAGGTGTACTGACTGAAGGGCTTGAGGCCAGAAATTAGATGAGTGGTAGCACTGGACTGTGTATTGATTAATATGTTTCTATTAGTTCCTTCTCCATATTGAATTACGTAACTAGTGATGACTCCATTTCTTTCTGCAACATCTATCTCTGTCCATGTGAGACTAATACTAGTAGACATTATCATACTAGTAGTAGGTACTCCAGGACTACCAGTAGGAGCTGTGGTAGTTAAAAATATGCAATGATATTTATCAAATTGCCATATAGATTAGTGAGTATCCATGGAAATCAATCAAACTAGTAGCATACATTCCTTTGCAGTGCTCCTTTGCCAATGTAAAATAAATAATTATGAGCTATTTATTCACAATAACTAAACTTCCTGAATCGATCAAAAGCTATACAAATAATTGTGATTTCTCTTGCATATTGTATAATTTAAAAGCTCAATTGTAAAACACATTTCTTAATGTTCAGTTTTTTCATATAATACTTACCATCTTCGACTGTCCTTATTATTTCACTAGCATCAGAGAATGGTCCAGTATTGACACTGTTGACCCCAGCTACAGTGAATGTGTACTGAGTGAAGGGCTTGAGGCCAGTAATTAGATAAGTGGTAGCACTGGACTGTGTATTGATTAATATGTTTCTATTAGTTCTTTCTCCATACTGAATTATGTAACTAGTGATGACCCCGTTTCTGTCTAAACAATCTATCTCTGTCCATGTGAGGGTAATGATTGTAGACGTTATTACACTAGCAGAAGGTACTCCAGGACAACCGGAAGGAACTATTAATAATTTTAATAATAATTTTACAGTTTTTTTTGACTATATTGTAAAACTTACCAGCTTCATACATAGTGCGAGTTGTTGTTCTAGTGTTTGTTAAATTATGAATAATATTTCTACCAGTAACATTAATAGAGTATTCAATACCAGCCTCCAGACTATCAATAGTTACTGAGTTACTGGTAGTAGATCCTGTTCTAATAGGGACTCCATTACAAGCAGTACCAGTCAATGTAACTGTGTATATATCTACTGATAAACTATTGGTAGGTTGGGAGAAGGACAGAGTAGCTGATGTAGCAGTCACTGATGAAGATATTACTGGTGGCAATACATCTGATATGAAAATTAGTTATTACTCAATCAATGCAAAATGAAAACATATTTCTTTAATGTCATTGTTTAAAATCTCAAGAAGAATAAAACAAATTCAATCAAACAATTTGCTCTAACTAGATTCATCAACACTGTAAAAGAAAAGGTATGTAGTTCACACCAAATTAAGTGTGAATCACTCGCAACAGTAGTCACACCAAATATATGGTGTGATGTTCGCACCTCATCATATGCATGTAAGGTACACATCAAATTCAGTGTAAAGTACACATCCTATACAGTGTGAAGACATATTTTCATTTAATCAATGCTAAATTATTTTAATTTTAGCCACAGGGTTGTTTCTACAATTATATTTATAATACCAACATTTAAAAAAATATAATGATAGTAACATTGGTTTGTGCCTGCACATGAGTATAATTTAATGTTCAGTAAAGGATCCATGCTGGTTATTGCTCATAGTGTTCACACTTGGTAAATAGTGTGAATTTCATGCTAAGTGTGAATTCACACTAGGTAAAAGGTGTGACAGACGTGCTATGCATAGATAGCGGGCATTCACACCACCAGTTAAGTGTCAATTTGGCGGGTTTTCATGCTGTAATTTTTACAGTAAATGATTGCACTAAAACCTTTCAGTAAGTTGTTTTTTTCAGAGTTATTTGTTCTAATTATCTTTAGCCTAATTATGGTGGTAATTTTGTAATTAAAAATCCTGATACATGCAATCTCTCTGGTAATGATGCTAAAATCACATACAAAACACTTTGTGTAGATTTCGAATTATCTCATAATGATTTTTCTCTCAGATCAGGTTACAAACACTTACTATTGTGGATGGATTGTTAAGATTAAATGATATGTAAAAGTATACAATTACACATGATGTACAATTCTTTTGGCTGATTACTATAGTTAATTCCAACACATTATTAATAAAAATTTCTTTATAAAAAATATCACACAAGATTGTAATATTACCAACCTTTTACAGTCAGTGTTTCAGACACAGCTGGTATACTCAGATATGTGCCAGTAGTAGCTCTCACACGAATAGTAACAGTTGATCCAGTATTAAAAGTCCCAGTTGTGTAAGTAGTTCCAGTCACTTCAGTGCCACCAGTATTGACATTCATAGTGTTTATATACACAAGATATGTAGCTCCAGAGAAACCAGCTGCAGGAGTCCAGGTGGCCTGTACTCTCCTATTACTGATCTGTCTCGGTATAATATTAGCAGGAGGATCTGGAACTGGAATGAAATAAAATTCAATACATTAGAGCTAAATAGTTAAATAAATTTAGCATCAGCACATAACTAGTGACTATCTAAAAATACTACATGAAGAGGGGAGTACTCACGCACAGTCAACCTCTAGCGAGTCAGGTTAAATGAAGAGGGGAGTACTCACGCACAGTCAACCTCTAGCGAGTCAGGTTGTAAGGCTGGCCTCTCGGTTGATGTCTGAGACTTCCGCTCTCAGTAACAGACTGGGAACGTTTACTGGAAACAATTCCCCGCTCCGGACTTCTCGCTAATTAGCTAGGTATCAATTATACAGTCTAGCAGTGGCTTGATAATATTCAGATGTAGAACGGTTTGAATAACAACGAGAAGTGAGAAAGAGACCACGGGTAACAAAGGTGATACGTGAATGTGATAGTAATACGCATGTACATAAAACAAGAATTGAGCATGCTCGGTAAGTGTGAAATGATGCATAAGTAAAAGTGAATGATAATTAGTTAGCTAATAGAGTCCAGTTGAAATTAGCTTCTTTGGTCTTCAACATCCTCCCCCACAAAAGAAGAAGAAGACTGCTCATCAGAGGTTGGGGAAAATAACTTCACTATCTTTAAAAGGTCTCTATTGTAAACATGACCATTGCAGCGCAGATCTACAGCTCTGACATGTCCATCTTTACCAGGATAGGTTTTCACAATAATGGCAAGTGGCCATATACGAAGAGACGGAACATCTTCTTTTTTGAGTGTGTCATCCTTAATTATAACACAGTCTCCAACCTTGAGATTAGTAGTGGACTTTAACCACTTCTGTCTTGCTTGTAAAGTCTGAAGATAGACACGTCTCCATCTTTGCCAAACTAGTTGGGATAAACATTTGATCTTGTCCCATCGCTTTAAGAGTTGTGGACTGTCTCCCGCTGGAGGGCGTTGAGGAAAAGAAAGTAAAGATCTGCCAATGATAAAGTGTCCAGGAGTGAGAATATCTTCATCTCCAGGAGTAGCTGTTTCGTCTCGAATAAGCGGCCGACTATTTAATGTGGCTTCAACATGAGTAAGTATGGTAACAAATTCTTCATACGTAAGGAAATGTTCTGGTAGTATCTTGCGAAGTAAAGTCTTCATTGACTTAACTCCAGCTTCCCAAAGACCACCAAAATGAGGTGCTCGAGCTGGTGAAAAATGCCATTCAATTCTCTGAATGGTAGCCAAATGAGAAATTGCCTGCCTGAAATTGTTAGATTGTAATAGAGCGTAACATTCAGTTAATTCTCGAGCTGCTCCCACCAAGTTTTTGCCATTGTCTGAATGTATAGATGATGGTAAACCACGACGGTCGGTGAATCTTGACAAGGCAGCAAGAAATGTTTCCGTTGTAAGATCCAGACATAATTCCAAATGAATAGCTCGAGTACGAAGACAAACGAATAAACAGATGTACGACTTAACCTTAACTGGACGACGGGTATGACCTTGACGAATGAGAAATGGACCAGCAAAGTCGAGTCCAACACGTTGAAATGGAAAAGGTGAGCTGTTGTCTACTCTGTCAGATGGAAGATGGCCCATGAGTTGATGTAGAGTCTTTGAATAACTGCGACGACATGTAACACATTGATATGATATTGATTTTATCAACCTTCTCAAACTTATGATATAAAAATCAGTAGAGAGAATAGCAATGAGAGTACCTGGACCTGCATGATGACAATCTTTGTGACGCTGATTAACTAGAAGACGAGTGAAGTTTGACTTTCCATGAAGAAGAATGGGGTGTTGAGATGAGTATGGCAAATTAGACTGCTGGAGTCGTCCACCCACACGCATAGTTTTTGTTTCATCCAAGAAAAGGTTCAGTGAGGCAAAACGTCTTGGTTGGCTCACTGATTCCTTCGACTTAAGTTGTGAGAAAATCTCAGGGAATGACTCCTGCTGAGCCAAGGAAATAAATAGAGAATGAGTGACTCTTGCCTTGGAAGTTAACAGGGTGACAGATATTGATGTGTCCTCATGGATGCTTCTAAGATAGACTACCCCACCATATCCCTTTTCTGAAGCATCAGTAAAGAGATGTAATTGACGATCTATAATAGGAGATAGAGACAGAAAGAGAGGACGAGGAATAGCATGATCAGATAATAAATGTAAGTCACTAGACCACTTATTCCAAACTGTAAGATGTTCTTGAGGAATAGGATCATCCCAATTAAGTTTGAGCTTCCAAAGATGCTGAAGAAATGCATGGATTGTGAGAATAACTGGTCCAAACCATCCCATAATATCAAAGACTTTAGCTGCTGCAGAAGCCACAGAACGTTTGGTGGTTACCTCATCTACGGACAGAGTTGGTAGGGAAACATAAATACATCACGAAAAGTATCCCAGTGAATTCCAAGACATTTTCCATGGAGAGATGAATCAGTTGGCAAAATCATGGTCTTCTCATTTTCTAGTAAGTCTTCAGGAATGCGACTTAGGAATGCTGGTGAATTACTGCGTATTTTCCTGAGAAGAAAACCTGCTTCCTGGCAGAGATCTGTGGATTGCTTCCAAAGTTCATAGGTAGAGTCAACAGAGTCTGAACCTGTCAACAAATCATCCACATAAAAACTGGATTTCATAATACCTGATGCCAGAGGATACTTTAGAGACATGTCATCAGCTGCTTTCTGGAGAACACTGGTGGCAATGAAAGGTGATGCTTTCACACCAAATGTTAGTCTGGTCATTCGACAGTCTTCAATCTGTCCGGTCATTCGACAGTCTTCAATCTGTCCATCCTCCCCCCTCAAAAGAAAACGATGATAGTCTCTTTCAGCTGGGGATAGATGAATGCACCTAAACATCTTGCTGATGTCCCCAGAAAAGACAACCTTATGGATCCTGAATTTATGAATGAGAGTGCTGAGGAGAGGGTAGAGAGTAGGTCCAGACAATAATGTGTCATTGAATGAAGATCCAGACATTGTTGAAGCAGAAGCATCAAAGACTGGTCTGTACTTGGTTGTGGTTGAGCTGATTTTTGTAACCATGTGAACTGGAAAGTAATAACACTCAGACACAGGTTTATCAAGGTCTTTATGGGGTACAAGTTCGGCATGGCCTAGTGATATATATTCTAACATAGCTTTGTGAAATTCCTCCAACAAACCTCTACTCTGAAGAGAACGCTCATTGGAATAGAAGCGTCTAAGAGCCATACTTCTTGACTCACCCAAAACTGGTGGGGACGACTTTCGAGGCAGAGATACCCGATAGGCACCATCAGGTAGACGTGAGCATGAAACCTTGAATTGATCAAGGGCTGACTGATCTTCAGGTGAGTGCTGTGTCTCATCCTCAGGGACTGAATTGATCCTCCAAAGTCTCTCTAACTGGATATCAAGAGATTCCTCAGAGCTATCAGATGTGGCAAGTGTGACATGAGAAGAAGAGCTTTCTTGGACTTCCTGCAAAGAGGGTCCAGATGCTGTCCAGCCATTTTTGGTCTTCAGATAGGTAGTGTTCAATTTGGCAACTACCACAGCAGAACCAGTGAGGCATTCCCATTCTCCAACTGTCTTCTGATCTCCCTTCATCCACTTATTTGTGTCTTCAGAAGATAGAAGAATGTCTACTTCAGCACCATCTGAACCTGTATGACAATCAGCATTGGGATATAAATTCAAATCAGACATAACCTTTCTATGGAGATCCAGGTCAACTCCTTGGTTAACCTTGGGGAGTTCATCAACAATGTGGCATTGGATAGTAACAGGTTCTTCTGATGGGTAATTAATTGACTGCAGCTGAACTTGGGTGATGTAAGTAGATTTGACTGTTCCACCAGCAACTCCTAAGATATCAAGATGCCTGGAAGAGAGTGGAGCACGTAGTAATTTAGCCATCTTCTTTGTGATGAGTGTAGCTTCGGACCCTGGATCCAGGAAAAGACGACCAAATCTTGAGGCATGTTCAGATCTGATATCTGCCATAGAAGTTGCTAGAACTCTGGAAGAAGAATCTTTAGTAATTACAGCATTATTCCTAGCAGCTTCAGTCACTGGAGCAGGAGATTCCTCATGGAGGAGACTGTGATGAAGACGTCCACAACTGCGACATCTGCCTGGATTACGACACTGAGTGGCCGAGTGGCCAGAAGAAAGACAATTAAAACACAAGTGTAATTCCCTTACCACCTGGCTGCGCTGTGTAGGTGTCTTGTCTTTGAAAGTCTGACATTGAAAAGCCTTGTGTCCTTCTCCTTTACAAATGGAACAGATAGACTTGTTTTCTTGAGACCTGGCTTCCTGGGACCTGGCTTTATTGTCCCTAGATCTAGTCTGAGAGACTTTAGCTCGTTTAGGTCCTGCAGTAGGCTTGCAATTGGTCCCAGAAAATGTATAAGATGATTGATCGTCATCTTCACGACCTGAAAGGCGTAATGAGGATTGCTGAATGAAGTCCACTACTTGACTTAGGACAGGTGGGTTTGTAGATACTCCCTCAAAGCGGTCCCATTGTTCCCTGCACTCCTTTGAAAAAGATTGGATCACCAAATAAGCTACTATATGCTCAAAACTAGCCGCGTCAATCTCTTGAAGTCCACGTACATGATAATCCAAATCATTGGCCAAATGATCAATATCTTCTTTTTTCCAGTTTACAGTGGAACGAATGGTCAGGGCCTTCCAGTGAAGTGGGAAAAGAATTCGTGGCATGGCATACTTGGACTTAAGGCGATCTAGCATGTATGTGTATGATCCTTTGGATGCTGTTTCTGCAACTTCCCTAGCTTTGGGACACTGCATAGCCTCTATGAGAGCATTTTTCTTGTGAGGTTCAACCATTCCTCGTTCAGCCTTGATAGTCTCCTCGAAATTCTCCCAAAAACTGTTCCAATGGAGGGGATTTCCATCAAAACGTGGTAACTTTATTTTAAGTTTGTTGACTTTGTAGTCAGATGGTGAGTCACTAGTAAAAGAAGAAGAAGCAGAAGTAAACCTTTCATGACTCAACTGCTCTTCATTCAATCGTTGCATGAGTTTCTTAACTCCCATCATGAGATCAGAACGATTATCAGAAAGTGATGATACTTCAGAATAAGTGATAGTGTCCCTGTGAAATTCCATTACCTTTGATTTAAATTCAACTGTTTCAGCTCGACCTGTGATTGTATTGAGTTGATCAAGATCTTGCAGAACAGATAAATTAAATAAGAGTTCTTGACCTTTTAAGTGCAATTGCTTGACTTTAAATAGTTTATGAAGTGTGGTTAGTAAAGCTTCTCCTTTAGCTAGAATTGGTTCCGCTCGTTCTTGCTCTTGCTCTAAGTTGAAATGCTCGTCCTGGGCAGAAAGTTCTTCGAACTTGGTTTGAAGAGCACGATAGAGTTCAGAGGAAAAGGTAACTTCCCCTATTTTCTTTTCGATCTCCATTTCGTTTAAATTCTCGATCGGTTGCTCAATCCAGTCCATCACAATTTTTTCGTGCGTTTTCATAACCCGATCGCGAGCTGCCCGCTTGTCCTTCAATTTACGTAGATCACGGATCCCGTCGATTTTGGCTAATTCGGATTCAAATTTGAGAGTAGACATGGCGACGGCTTTAACAAGTTCCGAAATATTGAATGAAGTAATGGAAGTTTGAAAAACAAGCGGAAGAAAAAGACTGGTAACGATTAGACGATGACTCTTGAAATATTATACTTGTGAAGTGTTGATCGGAAAACGTAATACAAAAAACACCCCAGTGTCTATGGTCTTTGGGTGTATCCGGCTCGAAGGACCAAATGAAGAGGGGAGTACTCACGCACAGTCAACCTCTAGCGAGTCAGGTTGTAAGGCTGGCCTCTCGGTTGATGTCTGAGACTTCCGCTCTCAGTAACAGACTGGGAACGTTTACTGGAAACAATTCCCCGCTCCGGACTTCTCGCTAATTAGCTAGGTATCAATTATACAGTCTAGCAGTGGCTTGATAATATTCAGATGTAGAACGGTTTGAATAACAACGAGAAGTGAGAAAGAGACCACGGGTAACAAAGGTGATACGTGAATGTGATAGTAATACGCATGTACATAAAACAAGAATTGAGCATGCTCGGTAAGTGTGAAATGATGCATAAGTAAAAGTGAATGATAATTAGTTAGCTAATAGAGTCCAGTTGAAATTAGCTTCTTTGGTCTTCAACACTACAAGACAAAAACTTTTAAACAATGTATTATTTAAATTAAAAAAATATATAATTTATAAAACGATGTCAGCACAGTTGGCAATAAATTAATTCTATATACAGCACAGTGTTGCAACCCCTTCCGAATTTTTATTGTGTCATTATGATTTATGTCTTATTACGTCATTCATTTTACTTTATCACATCATGTGCATTGTTATGGTGATCCTGTGTTACAGGAAGCACAACTACCATTGGACACCAACTGGGCAGTTAAAACCTAGGTTGTGCTCCTCAGTGAGGATCCCACATGCCCTGACAAACGACTACAGGCTAGTGTTAAGTTTTATCAACACTTGGAGAATCCCAAATTGAAGAATGAAACAAAGATTATATAGTGACACAAAAAGGAAATGACGTAATTGTTCTAGAAATCCATATTCAAAGTAACACGTGAAGCGAAATGTTTCGGTAAGGAATAGTTCCAGTGTCTGGAAAGGGTCAACACATCTATAAGTATAACTATATAAGAACAGGTAAGTATGATATAGAAATAATAGTAATGATGAAATAATAATAAAGAAATAATAGTAGTAATAGTAAATATATGAGATGGTGGGAGGATCTACAACATGCATGTATAAATCAATTGCAATATTTCCCACAAAAATTGCTATAGTTGCTCAGTAGAAATTTGACAGCACCCACTGTGGAAATAATATGGATGCACCCTCTAGTGCTTAACGTTAATGACCCTTTACCAGATTGACTGGCAGAACATTCTAGAACTAGCTATCATTCTGATCATGCGCAGTTCTTGTATCACGTTGGTTGTATCACACTTTACCACTTTTTGTGTCACGTACTGATTGTGTAGTAGTAGTTGTGCTGTATTTCAAATTAAACTTTTGCTGCGCTATATTCGCTGTGCAACGTTTCTGCGCCAACAGGTTATGGGCCCAGGATGGCAGAAGGAAAGACAGTCAACGTTATTCCGCTAAACGGATCTAACTACGGAACTTGGAAATTACAGTGTAGGATGGCACTTGTGCGAGACGGACTGTGGGGGATTGTGAATGGAACAGAGACTGCTCCAACCGATGGTGGTGAACGTCGTTCTAAGTTTTTGGCTCGTAGAGATCGTGCCCTTGCCACGATTGTACTAGCGGTTGACCCCGCCCTACTCTACTTGCTCGGTGATCCTGACGACCCCGTAACAGTTTGGAAAAAATTACAAGATCAATTCCAAAAGAAGTCTTGGTCGAACAAGCTAGCGCTGCGTCGCCGACTGCACTCTCTACACCTTAAGGATGGAGACTCCATTCAAGATCATGTCAAGGCTATGACAGAGCTGTTTAATGATCTAACAGTTGTAGGAGATACCATTGAGGAGGAAGATCGAGTAGTTTATTTACTGGCAAGTCTGCCTGAATCATTCAGTGCCCTAGTCACAGCTTTGGAAGCTAGCCAAGACATACCAAAGATGGAATCTGTGACGGAAAGACTTCTACATCACGAAAGGAAGCAGAAGGAGAAAGCGACTGTTGACGTCAGTGGTGAAAAAGTTATGATCACCAAGAAACAGTTCAAAAGTCGTGGTCCACGGTGTCATTACTGCCAGAAGTTTGGTCATATACAAAGGTTCTGTCCCGAAAGAAGTAAGACTACAGACAAGAAAACAGACAAGGGATCTGGTAAAGGGAGACAAAAAGTGGATAAGACGCTAGTGACTTGTCATGTGCTTAGTGTGGGTGGAAGTTCAAATCAGTGGATCATAGACTCTGGAGCAACTTGCCACATTTGCTATTCCAAGGAATTGTTTGAGGATCTACACGTCCTTGGCGAACCTCAACATGTCACATTGGGTGATGGTCGTCAGTTGAAGGTTGTTGGGAAAGGTGACATTAGCCTAAAACTCAAGTTACCTGGTGGATGCACTGATGTAAGAAAAGTTATCAGTGTTCTATATGTACCAGAGCTGACGTACAACCTTCTGAGTGTGCCAAGACTTACCGAGTCAGGAAAGGAGGTGTCCTTCAATGAACGAGAAGGACTGATCACGGATGATCGAGGAGAGGTTATTGCTATGGCATATAAGATGGGAAGCATGTACTATCTGGGCTTGGAGCAAATGGACAACACGGCCAATGTAACAGGTGATTTGACCAAAGAAGATATCTGGCATCGAAGGTTTGGTCACTTGGGAGAGCGGAACCTCTGTAAGTTGGCTGAAAATAGTCTAGTGAATGGTTTTGATTACGATGTATCTAAGTCCATTGAGTTTTGTGAATCGTGTGTTAGTGGGAAAATGTGTCGAAGTTCTTTTCCTAAAGGTGATCGAGAGAGAGCAAGAGAACCATTAGCTCTAGTTCACAGTGATGTTTGTGGGAAAATCAGTCCACAGTCACTTGGCAATGCTGAATACTTCGTTACTTTTATTGACGATTATACACACTATATCTGGGTCTATGTTCTAAGGAACAAGCATGAAGTATTCAACAAGTTTTGTGAGTGGAAGTCATTAGTTGAGAATTTATCTGGGCACAAGTTGAAAGTGTTTCGAACAGATAACGGTGGGGAATATACGTCCAACGAGTTTGAAGAATATTTAAGGAAGGATGGTATCAAGCATGAATATAGTATTCCCAAGACTCCACAGCAAAATGGAGTATCTGAGAGAATGAACCGCACCTTGGTGGAACGTGTTCGATCGATGCTAGCTGATTCCAAGTTAAGTCTTGGATTCTGGGCTGAAACATTATCTACAGCTGTTTATCTCGTAAATCGAAGTCCTACAAGAGTTTTAGGTGACAAAACGCCTTTCGAAGTATGGTTTGGAAAGAAACCTGGTGTTGAGCATTTGAGAGTATTCGGATGTGCAGCATACGCTCATGTTACAAAAGATGATCGAAAGAAACTGGACTCAAAAGCAAGAAAATGCATCTTTTTGGGTTACTGTACTCGAAGGAAAGGTTATCGTTTATATGATACAAAAACGTCAAGTGTTTTTCGTAGTCGAGATGTTACTTTCAATGAATTGTCAAGAGGAATCGAGTCTACACAAGAAGAAAAACGAGTCATTAAAGTTGAAGCCTTTGCTGAGGAAGAGGCAGAGGAAGAAGAAGAAAGCTCAGATGATGAAGTTCCGTGTGAGACAGATGAATCTGTAACTGCAGAAGGAGATAGTCCAAGTGTTCCTCAACCGGTCCGAAGATCTTCCAGGCACATTAGACCTCCTGATCGCTATGGTTTTCAAGCACACGCTACTGTTGATGTGGAACAAGAGCCACAGAGTGTTGTCGAGGCTATGAATAGCATTGAGAAGGAGAAATGGACAGAGGCTATGAAGAAAGAAATGGACTCTATATATTCAAATGACGTGTGGGATTTAGTGAAGCCGCTGAAAGATCATAAAGTGATAGGTAGCAAGTGGGTATTCAAAAGGAAGACAAATGCTGATGGATCACTAGAGAGATACAAGGCTCGTCTTGTAGCACAAGGTTTTTCGCAGCAACATGGTCTGGATTACGATGAGACATTTAGTCCGGTTATCAGGTTTGAGTCGCTTCGTGGTCTAATTGCTATCGCAGTTCAGAAGGATCTCAAACTGCACCAGTTAGATGTTACAGCAGCATTTCTGAATGGTGTTTTGCAGGAAGACGTATATATGGAGCAACCGGAAGAATTTGTTGTGGAAGGCAAGGAAAGTTTGGTGTGTAAACTGAAACATAGCCTCTATGGATTGAAGCAAAGTCCGAGATGCTGGAACAGTGCGTTGGATACTCATCTAAAGAGCATTGGATTTGTCCAATCATCCAATGATCCGTGTATTTACACTGCTACAGAAGGAGAGCCATTTATTATGGGTGTTTATGTCGATGACATCGTGCTAGCATCAAACAGTTCTGAGAGAGTTCAAGAAATGAAGGATGCTCTTGCTCAAAAGATCACTATCAGAGATCTTGGTGAACTCAAATATTTTTTGGGAGTGCAAATCACTCAAGATGCGAGCAAGAACCAAGTTTGGATTGGTCAACCTACATTTACTGAATTGCTTCTCAGTAAGTATGGCCTGAGTGAAGCTAAGCCAACCAAGACTCCTGTCAACGTAGGTTCTAAACTTCTCAAAGCCACAGAAGATAGTGAACTTGCTGATCAGCGTTTATATCAGTCTGCTGTAGGAAGTCTGTTGTACTTGGCAACAAGAACTCGTCCTGATATAGCATATGCAGTTAATAATGTTGCTCGTTTTTGCTCTAAGCCAAGCAAGGAACATTGGGTTGCTGTCAAGCGCATTTTTCGTTATCTCAAATCTACTATCAATTTTGGTCTTGTTTACTACAAAGACAATACTGGCTTAGTTGGTTATTCGGATGCTGATTGGGGTGGTGACCACAATGACTTCAAGTCCACCACTGGATATCTTTTCAAGATTGGAAACACAGCTGTGAGCTGGAAGAGTAAGAAGCAGTCTTGTGTTGCTCTTAGCACTGCAGAAGCGGAGTACATGGCACTCGCCAGTGCAGCACAGGAAGCTGTCTGGATGAAGGATAGGCATAGATAAATATTGCTGGAATTTTTTTGGGAAATATAGGCACATGGAAGCAATGAGAAATATGCTAGAAATATAGGCAACTTTTTTTTAGAATTAGCAGATTACTTAATGTGGAATGTGTGAAAATCTATTAATGCATGATGTAAGCAGAGCGGGTATTTTCACTGCTCTCAAACTCTTTCAAAGACAATCAGGAAAGAGCACTGGAAGACTATGTTTCAGCTTCAGTTATGCTACAATATAAGTCGCTAAAAACTTTCTTTTTTGTAATTCACAATGTATCACATGAATTTTGGCCAAGCAATAAATGAGAAATATAGGCACATTTTGAAAGAATTATAGGGCAAGTTTGGGAGCATTGGAGAAAGAATTTTAGGCAGAAAAAAAAGCAATATTTATCTATGCCTAATGAAGGAACTTGTTTGTGATTTAACAGGTCGTCAAGCTGATCCAACACTGATTTTTGAGGATAATCAGTCTACAATATCTATGGCTAAAAATCCAACATTTCATGGACGGACAAAGCATATAGGGATTAAGTACCATTTCATTCGAGAGCAAGTTAGTGAAAACAGTATACGTTTGGAATATTGTCCTTCCGAGGAGATGGTAGCAGACATTCTGACGAAAGGGCTAAGTCAAGCAAAATTCGAAAAGCTACGACGTTTGTGTGGAATGGCCAAAGCACTTGAGTGTGAGAAGGAGTGTGGAAATAATATGGATGCACCCTCTAGTGCTTAACGTTAATGACCCTTTACCAGATTGACTGGCAGAACATTCTAGAACTAGCTATCATTCTGATCATGCGCAGTTCTTGTATCACGTTGGTTGTATCACACTTTACCACTTTTTGTGTCACGTACTGATTGTGTAGTAGTAGTTGTGCTGTATTTCAAATTAAACTTTTGCTGCGCTATATTCGCTGTGCAACGTTTCTGCGCCAACACCCACATGGTGATATTCTATGCTTCTTGACTGTTTGACTCCTTAGCCATGAGTGTGAACTACTCTCCCTCAACTTACTGGACACTTATCATGATGGCTGCAACTGTGATCCATGTCTAGCTCCCCCAATTCTGCTATTTGATTTTGTCAGTGGAAGCTACATTCACTATTGCAGAATTGCAGCCTAAAACACTAAATTCGATATTGTGGTGGCCTCTTTAACACTTGTAGTCAGCTACAGGACTAATTATTTGCTTACTGCAAACTGACCCGTACACAATGCTGAATAATAATATGTTGATTAAACACAGTGGTGTAGGAAGATGTTTGGCATATAGTGTGGCTCCTTCCTCTACCTACACTGCTAAAATTATTCTTATGGTGAGATTGAAATTCGTGTTTAGTCCCCTAAAAATTTCACATATTCATTGATAAGCGACCTCTTAATTTTTTTCTATTCATGCTCATCACATTCCAGAGATAATGGAAGTGGGGAGGGGGGGGGGGCACAGGGGGCATATTTCATGCAGATAATAGTACACCTTGTTAAGCTTCAGGATATTGATTGGCTCATGAATTCAATTCAATGATGGGGGTGTGTGCAATGATGGCATTTATATAAAATAGTAGTAGTCAAAAAATATTGCTTTAGAGAAAACAGAAGATATAATGACATCATAGCAACAACTTGAGTTGTTTTACTTCTAATAAAAACCCTTTTCAGGTTATCACATTAATTACAGAAAATTCAACTATTTAAGATCACATTTATAGATTTAGATTAGTCTGCAACTTTAGGCAAAATTGGGAGGACTTAAGACCGCTAGCCCTCCCTCTATGTCTTATGTATAAAAGACAATGATGAGTCAATAAAAATCCATGGAAAAGTCATTCAAGAGAGTAGTGCCAGTTTAAGTGTGGCACGATAGCGATGCCTGCAGCTATAATCACTAGCCTGTGCCCTCAAAGTTGATGGCTTGAAGGTTCTTCAATATTAGAGCAGTAATTTATTCTGGAGTGTGCAAGAGTGAAGCGTTGTCAGCACTGCTGATACGACAAAACTGTGTCACAAAATTCAGGTGTCTGGCTTGCCTGGGCAAGTGGTGGATACATGGTGGTGGAAGTTGCTCCAAATTTGGTGGGGGGTGGGGGAAACCAGGACCGGGTACAACAGCCAATAATACTCTTATATAAACCAATTCATTGAATTAAAAAAAAATACAACTTTGCATTAACTAATAAAGTCATAGAGAATATTTAGATGAAAAATTTATTGATCTGAAAGTTTAAAATGTATTTAGTTCGATTAAATTGTTCCATAAAATTTTCATTCCATTCTATACTGTGTCAGGTTGGAGTCTAATGAACTAAAGAAGAGGTACAGTTTTCCACATAGAAGTTTTAGCATGGAGATGGTTGTTTATTGTAGAGTTTGTTTGCTAGTTAGAAATTAATTGCTAGCTACCACATTGAACACTACAATCTTTATTTCTTATGCCTGTGTTCAGGTCTTCCAGCATGAACATAAGAGAAACAGGTGCAGATGTGAGAAATAGTGCAAGAAACAGCTACAAATACCATATATCAAAACCATCAATGAAAACAGGGTGATTGTATGATATATGTTGTGTTCTCTCACTTTGACTGAAGAAGGTCCGCGGACTGAAACATCTCAAAGAAAGGAATTTATTCTACTACGAGAAAGTTGATTAATTATCTATAGTTAAATAGATTCACTCATCAACAAGAAGCGTTCCCACTCATAGATATAAGGACTGAAGCCATTGCATGAATCTTCTTGCAGGGCTGAATTGATACTTTGCTCAACTACTACCATTAAATTATTACAAATGGCCAATAAAGTGGACACAGTTTTCATAATTTGCTCCTGATGTACACTTATAAATACTCTATTAAATACTCAATAATGTGACATAGCTCTAAGAATACTATTACTGTGAAAGGAGGGTTACATGTAACCCCCTGAACCCTTCTTTGGCTACCCCTCACCCTCCCAACTGCCATCCTCATCAACTACATCTCGACTGCTTCACAGTCAGCAGCTTCAATGTCACTGACTTCAATACTGCCAATCATTTTGCCACCAATGCTGTGACATTAAGGACAACTCGCAATGACATTACTAGCTATCTAGCTACAGCAACTATTGCAATCAAGAAAGAAGTTTATTCTAATTGATGCACACATACATATTGAATGATACAGTAAAATGAATAATGTAATAATGACAATACTAATGATAATGGCGTAATGAAAGTTCACAGTTCAGAAGTCAGTGCTTGCTGACTCAAAATAGTAATAATAATTGTTACGAAAATATAGCTATATAGCAACTTGTTTATATGCCATAAATATTAATTTTTTAAAATATTGAAACATTTGTTTTATTATAGTGGACAAGGCTTAACTTTTATTGCGTATAAAAATAATGTAAATTCTGATATTTTTGCTAGTGCTTTAAACTAAAATAATTAAAGCAATGAGCAAAATAAATTCCATAAATGGAATTAATGTTTCAATACTTGAGACAAATGGAACAGTATAATAATATACATATGCATTGAGAACTCTAGTTGTTTTACTATTGTATATTTTAATATTGGTCAAGACTCTCACAAATATGACATTTTCTGAATGTAGATTACTTGCTTGCATCAAATTTTAGTAATAATATTTCCTGTCTATCAGCACAAAATGTATAAAAAGTTATGCAAACTTTTACGTCTACAATTGGCAAACACACTGCATTAGGAATGGAAGACACACTGAACTTAAAAACACTGGCTCAAAATTATCAAGTGACAAGTTATTAGGTTTTTATAAATTAATTACTATTGTGTGAACTAAAAAAGTATGAAAATAGGTTTGCTCAATCAACTAATATTCTTAATTTATTTACCTTCTATTGTAAACACTGGTGATGTTAATTGAATTTGTGTATTAGCATTACTAACAGTGTATGTGTAAGTCCCAGGTAGATATCCAGTCACTTGTAGAGCAACTCTATACATGTGACTCTCACATGATCCAGTACCTACAATAGCTTCTCCTCCTTCATTGTAAAATGAACCACCACCTGCCAGTCTTGTAGTTCTATCAACAACATTATTATTCCTCCTCCAAGTCACTGATGTAGCTCGACCTCCTGTAGTTATTCCTTCTACAGTTAACATGAAGTTATTATGATCTGCTAATTGTGGAGTTGGATCAGTATCAAGCTGTATAGTGGTATTTGTAATAGCACCTAAAATAAACATATCTTAAATTTTATTGTCCAGCATTTTTACATAATATTGCACATAAATTGGATAAACATAATACATATTCCTCATAGCACATGATTAACAGTTGGTCTGACTCAGTACCATCATTGCCATTATGTCAATCTGGTGATTGCTCCCCCCCACCCCCCCCCCCCCCCCCCCCGAGCCTCCCCTGAAGAAGGTACTGATGTATTGATCAGAGGATTGGGACTCTTTCATGATTGTAGCTATAACAGTATTATGCATACCCATGCATGTCTTACTTTCAAATATATCACTTGCTTTATCATGAAGGTCTTTATTAAGCCATCAATATCTATTGATTAAAGCAAAGAGTTTACCTATCATATACATCTTTATGTCATATTTGGAATAGACTGTGTCTCTTCAAAAGTGTACGTGATTACTGATTTTAGGTAAATGCAGTTTGTATCATATTATATGCTTTACTTTGGGTCTCACGTATTAGCAATTATATATTATGTCACCTAATATTATCTCTATTTTATATAAATTACAATAAACAAGTTTACTGACTGGTCATGATCCTGTACTTATTCTGATAATCCAGATCTATTTAAATACTCATTTTATTCCTAAGACTTAAATTAACATTAATAAGAAATGCAGAAATTTTGTCATTATTGGTTTTAAGTATTGTAATATTATATTTAAACCTCTTAAGGCTTTCACTTCAGATTAATATCTTCTCACAAGAATGCATTTGTAATGATAACAAAATCTGAAGTTCAGGAAATTTTGAAGACTAGATTCAGCAAGACATTGACTTAGAGCTGACAAGATACTGGTTGTACAAAAAATGTGTAATAGCAAAGGTATTTTTAATGACAAAGGTGGTTATTTTTTAGACTTAATTATGCTTTGTTATTGTTTGTCAATGTGAATTTTATATATTCATTAAAAAACTGCTTCCATATTTATAAATTAAGTAAGTTTTGAACAAGCTTTTGTTTAGGATTTGTGTAGCTATAAGCATGACATTGTATACAATACTATGGTTATATTTTGTTCAGATGACAAAATAAATGTTTAAAGCTTAACCAAAATAACAATAATACGACCAAAAGTTGTTTGTTTTAGCCAAAATAACATTGATCTTAAAATAGAGTCTAAATATTGGAACAAACAACACAACTGTGTAGCTATGCCCAGTGATGGCTCTCTACGGTCTCAGAGCTATTATGGAATAATAAGTGAACATTTGAAGCTCTGAAAATAATTTCTTATATATATTTGGCTTAAGATCCTCACCTTGAGGTAGATTCTACCACTCATAACTCAGCCTCTGTTGGAAGGAACTGCCTCAAGGTGAGGATCCCTTAATTATAGGTTGACAAAATTGTTCACCAAAACAGCACTGAGCACAATGATAGCAGGTGAAACATTATGACAAAAGTTGAAACCCGTATAGAACAGAAATTTTATCCTAACCAGGTTCAGTCCCATATAGGTTCAGATATGAGAGGGTTTAATATAATTTAATTACAAGTATAGGAATTACCCTGGTGATGCATTGTTTGCTGGCACAGAACCAAGTTTATTACACACAGGTCTTGTTCTAGACATCTTCTATTTCAAACATACTATGGTTATGTGGCCAGCAGATGCATTCACTTCATGTTATGTATTGATATTTATCTATTGATTTAAGTAACAGAAAACATGCTAACACCAGCTCTAAGTGGAATTATGGCATCATGCGCTTAAGGCTTTAAGCAAGCGAGTGTCGCCATTGTTTCAACACGAATTAAGATTAGTGTGGCAATAACTAGAAAAATGTTATAATTACAGTGCCAATTTTTTTTTGATGAAAAAAAAAAGAAAAAAAATATTGAAAATTAATGAATAGCTTGTAGTGTTAGTAATTTTCAACACAATTGCAACATTAATAGAAACAAAACATTAATTTTATTTGATCAATGAATAGCCCCAAAATTGGTCAAAAAAGACTCTCTTAGTTCCAGCAACATGATGGCATGTCTTGTCTGTTTCCCCTGGGAAAGACAGTTTAGTTCGAGTGGCTACAATACAATCAAAGTTGGGCATTTACTAACAGCCAATTGTGAAGTTGGTACGGCTCCTCCCAGAATCATAAAAAATGGGAACTCCTATTTTTTGGTGGGCAGCATGTTTGTGCTCCTCCACATCTATTTACCAATTATCAACTTATCACCTTTACACTCCACCACTGTCTCTTTCATATCATTTCCAACAACATCACCCTACCTAACAAAGTAACATTTCCCCACACAAACACACACACACACATTTGTAACATTATGACTCCTATGTCATCGCACTTGTTGTAAGGCCATTCATTGGTGGCCCTTGCATCTTTCATATATTGTGTATCCACAGTAATTTTCAGTTAAGTTGTTGTATCATACTCATCTCTCATACTACTCCACTTGCCTTCTTCCTACTAAATGACAAATGTTAAAATAAGTAGTGAATCTGGACTGATCTATCTAGCATAGTTTCTAAGTAGTGGCATATTCATGTTTTACAACTCTGAACAGAAGCAACACCAAAATACTATTGGTGCTATTCAACTCCTATCACTCCTGAAATGGAATTACCGTGAAACTTTCACATACTTACATTGTCCATTTACTTGATATGTAGCAGTTAACATCACAGTCAATGGTAGCCACAACATAGTGGATGTAGCTACAATTAGTTAGGATACGGCTAATTTCTGACTTTTTTTTTACTATGGGAAATTGAAACTTGTTCCAATTGTCCTTCTCTTGGGTGGTTACTTCACAAAGGAAGACGACTAAAATTAGATTAACACAACTAAACTACTCCACCCGATTCCCTATTGAGTACAAGCTATTTTCCCTAGTCCGGAAGCGCGACTCCACCCCGCCTCCCCGAAAGCCAATCCACATTTCACCAAAAAAAAAAAAAAAGATTCTATAATTGGCGAGCGAGACAGTATTAGGGGTGGATAATGCAAAATGGAGTATTATGTTATGTGTATGCCCTTAAACGCGCGCGCGTGGACCTTTTTTTCTCCGGCTTTTTAGGCTTGACCCCAGTTTAGTCTGAAACAACAGCATTAAGCAAGCCTTACTTTAAACTTAAGCTCCGAAGTGTGAGAAAATTCTGGCGAAAACGCTTGTTTTTCAGGGCACAAAGAGTTGCTTCGACTGGTTACTATGGCATTGAAGACCCTTTTCCAGACTTAATTTCAAAACTTCGCCGGGATACGAAGTGCCGATTGTTGGTTGTCAAGTGCCATTCGTAGTCAGAATGCCGTAATATTAAAGCTAAGGAGGCTATTATATTACTCGAGGAAAGCTGAGGTAAGTACGTAATACCATATTTGTTAGCTAAATATGCAAAAATAACTCTGGCCTTATCTTTTATGTAGCTAAGAGCTTGTTGTCAACAGTGACTGGTAAATTCAAATAGTCAGAATGGCTTCAATTTGATAATACGGAAGTTACCACTGCTCAAGAAAATGAGGTAAGAAAGTAATTTTGTATTTGTGTGCTAAAATTGATTGTCTTTTGTATTTGTAGCTGAGAGCTGGTTGTCAAGAATTCACTGTAATAATTCAGATATTCAAAGTAACTTAAATTTGATACTACAGAAGTTATCAATACTCAGGAAATTGAGGTAAGTAGTAATTCCATATTTGTTGGCTTAACACTATTACTTAAATAATAATTAACAGTTCTGGACTCTTTAAAATGACTAATAAAAATGCTATGCCATTTGTACATTCTATACAAGTATTAAATTATGAAACAAATTGGAAGATGTTTTTCTGTTAGAACTACAAAATCTTAGCATTTAGTGACATCTTGAAGAGGCACACAGCCAAGTTTGGCATCACATGTTGTATAAATCAAGATTCCTTGCCACATACTGTATTTTGTAAATAGATATTTAATAAACAGACTTCTGTATTATGCTATACATGAGGTCATGAACTTTAAATTACATCATATAGGTTGATTTTCTCTGATAAAAAAAATTAAAAAAATTTAACATAAAAAAGAGAGATTTTGTGTGAAGCTTTCAAAATTTGACTCCATCTGCTCAAGTTATTTAAACAGAATAAAGTCAAATTTGATCAAAATTGAAAATTCAACTTATTTGAGTATCTTTATAATGGTTAACTGACTGACATACAGACAATAGAATATGGAAACTAATTACAAATAGTTTAATGAATAGATTAAGTATTAGTTGTACTTGAGCTTCAATGGCAATCTGCACAAGTAATTCAAACAACTAGTTAAAATAAAAAATAAACAGTATAAATATAAAATATGAAGGTCTTGGAAGTTGTGGATTGTTGTAGCTCAGTGGTTAGAGCACTGGTGGCTGAAGCCAGGTGTCTTGGGTTCGATTCCCCGGCGACAACTAAGATTTTTTTCACATTTTTCCTTTGCTTTTCTGTAGACCCCTTTAACTGAGAAAGTTTTTATGAAGGGTCAAAACATTAATATAGTACATTTCCGCCTTCCTCATTCATGCAACTGTCAACTTGCTTTTGCATATCATTTAGCTATTTTGTTCTGTTCTATGTTCTGTCATTGTATTTTGTTCTTTAAGTTCTATATCATTTGGTTGATCTTGAGCATACTGGGAATAGGGGACAGGTCTGAGTCAGTACGTTCAAGTCTGGAGATATTTTTGTCTTTTTCCATTTGTTTTTTGTTAGTAGTTTTTGCGTGATAGTTTGGCTGAGTTGGTATAGCTTTACCCGATTGTCATGTGTTACTACAACATTTACGATTTTTCTGTGTCAATGTTAGTACTTTATAAAGTCAGGAAAAAAAAGTTAAAATTACATGCATACATTCCAGACCTTGTGCTTTACCTAAACGGTGATGTTAGCTACCACAAACTTTACAGTTTCCATATGCTGCTGCCATGTCCAGTACTTGTGTAAAAACAAAAACAGTCAAGCTCTAGTAAACACTAACTATCATAATATCTTAGCAACACATTTTTTTTAACTAAAAAAAACAGTAATCCAAAACACTTCCTTGCCTCTAACAAGCTGAAAATTACAAGTGTGATGACACACACTAAAATGCTAAAAAAATTTCTGTTTTATTTTGTCTAAAGATTATTTTAAATTTAACAGAAAATGTGGTTAATATAGTAGACTAAATTATTCGAGTTAATCTTCTTCTTTACAAATATTATCGAAGTGCTTTGTTAAAACTTTAACATGCAAACAGATTATTCATATTTAATGGTTTCATAGTGAGATGTAAACTCTCCTACTGTAACTGGTTCATATGCTGCATATATTCTTTCAGTTCCTTACAGATATTTTTAGAAAATTCTGTTGTGGTCACTCTATATGATCTTATCATCAGTTCCGGCAGATCCCTAGTTATTCAGATGCTCCTGTGGAGGTTAGATTATAGGGGAAGAAGATGTGGGGCCAGCTGTAGTAAGAAAAAAGAAGATAATACATGAAGAAGACAAGACCTGACAGAAACAATAAGCTTTTTGTTATGTTGTATAGATGGGTTATATGTGTTGAATAGACTTTTGTCTGCTTGTGTTTTGCCTGAACAGTAACTAATTCAGAATATATGTAAGAACAAAGTCTCTCAAGGACAGTTAAGTGTTGGAACTGACAACATTTTTACCAGTGAAGAGAATGCAAAATAGGTGTATATAGTCAAAACTAGTTATGATGGCTCAATCGAGTGCTATAAAGCCTGACTTGAGGCTCATGGATATATTTTTGTCTTTTTCCCTGCATTTTTTGTTAGTAGTTTTTTGCGTGATAGTTTGGCCGAGTTGGTATAGCTTTACCCGATTACCATGTGTTACTACAACATTTATGTTTCTTCTGTGTCAATGTTTGTACTTTATACAGTCTGAAAAAAAAGTACATGCATATGTTCCAGACGTTATACTTTACCTAAATAGTGATGTTAGCTACCACAAACTTTACAGTTTCCATATGCTGCTGCCATATCCAGTACTTGTGTAAAAACAAATACGGGCAAGTTATAGTAAACACTAACTATCAACCTTAGCAACACATTTCTTTTCACTCAAAACAGTAATCATTTCACATCCAAAACACTTCTTTGCCTCTACCAAGCTGAAAATGACAAATCTGAAGACACTCACTGAAATGGTAATTTTTTTCAGTTATTTTTTCGTTTAAAGATTATTTTTAATTTAACAGAAAATGTGGTTAATATAGTAGACTAAATTAATCAAGTTAAAATATCTTCTTCTTTACAAACATTATCAAAGTGCTTTGTTTAAAACTTTACCATGCAAACAGATTCTTTGTGTTTAACGGTTTCTTAGTAAGATGTTAACTTTGATACTGTAACTTGTCCATATGCTGCATATATTCTTTCAAGATCCTTACAATTATTTTTTTAGAAAATTCTGTTGTGGTCACTATATATATGATCTTATCATTAGTCCTGGCAGGTCCGTTGTTCAGATGCACCTGTGGAGGTTAGATTATAGGGGGGAAGACGTGTCGCCAGGTAGAAAAAAAAAGAAGATAATACACGAAGAAGAGAAGACCTGACAGAAACAATCAGCATTTTGTTATGTTGTATAGATGAATTATATCTGTTGAATAGGTTTTGTCTGCTTGTGTTTGCCTGAAAATTAACTTTGTAATTCAGAATATATGTAAGAACAAAGTCTCTCAAGGACAGTTAAGTGTTGGAGCTGATAACATTTTTAACTGTGCAGAGAATGCAAATAGGTTTCTAAAGTCAAGACTAATGGTGATGGCTCAATTGAGTGCTATAAAGCCTGACTTGAGTATATTAAATTAATTTATTTTATGGTTATAATAGCTAGTGCTTTTGCCTCAGGAATTAGCTGTAAAATTCAACCATTCTCAGATTTAAGATTTAAATCCAGTTGTAACAATTACAGTCTCGCTCGCCATTGGTGCATAAGCACAGCACTTAGGGGCGTTGCCAGTATTTCGGAGAGGGGGGGGTTCCATTAGAGGAAGATTGAACCTGTCTGAATTAATTGAGTGAGAAAAACCACACCCATATTTTTTAGGACAAATATACTTTTATTTACATTGGTTACTTATAAATGAAAATGTTCATGATTATAATAAAAACACAGTTGTTACTAGAGGAAATGAATTAAGTCTGTTATTGAAGATTGATGATAAAAAGAAAGCTGTTGAGATATCTATATAAAAAGTAGGACACAATAACTATTTCACCTCCTTCCAATGAAAATATTAATACAGTATTCAATTACTGGTTTTATACGGAATTAGTCACATTGAATCTATTACTGCAAATTGTTAATCGATGAATTGACTAGAAAAACTAGGCTTGCACAAAACTTTACTGTTACTAAGTCAAAGTATGTTAACACATTGAACCATCAATTATTGAGTACTAGCTACTACACAAAAGGATACTGAGCTTGGTTACTAGCTAAAGATAAAGCCTATGGGTTACGTTCAGAACTGTGCAAAAATTACTTTGTTTTTGTTTTTTCATGTCATATAATGCTGCAGCCAGTGGTTACTATGGTATTAGAGACCCTTTACCACATGTACTTTTATAAAACTCGGCCGATTCTTACTATCTGAGTGAATGTTGTCAAGAGCCATTGGTAATTCAGATACATGCTGAGTATTAGCTACAGACATAAGATACTAAAACTGAGGTTAGTACATCAAATTTTGCTAACATTACAGAATACTCTGGCCTATCTTTTTTGTAGCTCAGTCAGAGTTATTGTTGTCAGGAGTTACAGGTAATTCAGATAGTCAGAATGACTATAAGCATTAAGATTGTAGAGAATCTACTATTTAAAATTAACAAAGTATTTCTGTATTTGTTCTATTAAGGTCAACTGTTATACTGTATATTATTTTGTCATCTAAGTAGAAGTTAAAATAAACCATTATAACCATAACGTAGTTTTATTAATTTAATTAGGCAGGCTTGCACACCAGTTCTGCTCAAGCACGTTACGCCCATTTCTCCTAAAAATACTGCTTTATTGGCTTGACTCCTTTTTTTCTGATACTACAGTTTGACAGGGCCTTATCTAGAAAAAATCCTCAGTGGATGGGGGGGAGGGGTGTTTGTGTGTGTGTGTGAATCTTAAATGTTAGTTGTTGTGTATAGCATAGGCATGCTTTTATATTATAATGCTTATATATAATACTTAATACATGAGTCAGAGTGTGATATGGTGAGATATTTCACGAGCATGCAGGTTAATTTATTTTCATGAGCAAGAGGTTGGTGAAAATAAAGCCTGAGAGTGAAATGTCTAGCCATATAGCTCTGATGAGTGTAATAAGTGGTTTACTCCACACTAGATATCTTCACTGCTGTAGTTAGTACTAGAGGACAGGTAACTCATGGTAAAGTATGTTGTAGGGGCTCCCCACACCCCCAGCAGACATTTTTAGCAGCTACTCTAACCCTGGTTGAGTACTCTACACAAGAGGAAGGTAACAGTAAAAACCAGCAAAGTGACAAGTTGGCTAGTTGCTATAACTACAAGGGCAATGAGCTTGGCAGTATAGCTTGAAATAACAACCTTTAAGTATCATGGAGTTATTTCATGGGTCATGTACCTAAACATAGCATTGTGGAGATATCTTGGGTGTAATATACAATACTTATTACATGAGTCAGAGTGTGATATGGCGTAATATTTCAGAGCAGGCTAATTTATTTTCACTAGCAAGAGGGAGTAAAAATATAACCTGAGAGTGAAATATATTACCATGCTACACCAGAGGAAGGTAGCTGTAAAAACCAGGGAAAGTGGATTGCTTGGCATGTTGCTATAACTACAAGGGTAACTACCATAGGGTCAATGAAATAAAGGCATATGTATATAAATAAATATATATATTTGTTTATTCCAAGCTAGTACAAACTATTGCAGTGAAGATATCTAACATAGAAGAAACTGCTACAATCATCAAGCAAGATACTTCACTCTCAGGATGTATTTTTACTACCTTTGGCTCCTGAAAATATATTAGCCTGCTATTGATTTCAGTCATAATTTACTCTGGCTCATACAATAAGTAAAAGCAGATTGGTTTAAAAAGGTATAAATATAACCACAGAGCCTGGTTTTTTAACCAAGCTTTTCACCACTGAGTATATGTAAAATATAGGTATAACATTAGGAGAACTTTGGCTGTTTGAAGCTTGATTATGTGTATCAGTCCCCTGGACTACAACTCTAATTTAAAGCTAAGTTCTATGTAATAAAGTGACAATATTATAAAGAATACTATAATATGGGGCCTGTGCCTCCCACTGTCCCCCCTAAATACGGCCCTGATTAAGAATTATTTGCTGCTAATTGTCACTTGTTGGTTGTCAAGAGGCACTGGTATTCAGAATTGTTTACAATTAATACTAAAAAAAAGCTACCCATACTAACGGGATGCTAAGGTAGGTACATAATTCCAAATGTGTTAACCAAAATTACGTAAAAATAAACCTGGCCTTTTTTTGTAGCTGAGAGCTTGTTTAAGAGTTAATGTGATAATTGAAGTAGTCAGAATGGCTTAAATTTGGTACAAAAGTTACCAGAACTCAGGAAATTGAGGTAAGAAGTATTCTGTTGTATTTATATACTATAAATAATGGTCAACTTCTATAATTTAATGTATAGAATCAACTATTACCATCACGAATTATGGAAATAGAAGCTTCTAAATACATCTTATAACAATATTGTAGTTTTATGCAATCTAACAGGGCATGCTCACTCGCTTGTATATATCAAACATATATCCAATTTTCAGTTGTCCACTCCTAATACTGTCTTGCTCATTTCACTTGCTCGCCAACAATAGCATAGTTATATACATCACGGCAGGTCTAGCGGAGCGTACCGAGGTTACTGGCGAACACAGGATAGTCGGGAAACTGGTAGGGGATGCCGGAGACATGAGCTCCGGTGAGGGGGGCGGGGGCGGGGATGAGCTTAAGGACACGTGAGATATACCTCGTGTCACAATCGGAGGAAAAAAGAAATGGAGTCAGCCAGCAGCCTTGGGAAATCTGGGACCGGCGGAAGGGGCGCCGTCGAGAACAGTGAATCGGAATGTCGTCCTAAGAGGAGGAAGGAGGACAAAGGGAAGTCTAGGACGCCTGCTGGCAGTGACTCCTCGATGGGAGAAGGAAGCGAAGGGCATGAATCGGAGTTGAAGGCGTTGGTGGAGAGCCAAGGGCAAAAGTTGGACGCCCTAATGGACTTGTGGGCCACCCAGCCATGGAAGGAAAAGGAATTGGTGCAAAAGGCATCCGAGGGAGGTATGGGAACCAGTTAGTCAGTTAGGGGCAAGAATACAGTAGAATTCCATTGGAGCTAGGTGGTTGAGCTTGTGTGGGACAGGGGTTGGCACCATTAGATGTGGCCAAAGAGAGTGAAATAACGGGAGATTAGGGGAGCGAGTAGTGGGATATCAGGGGCAGTGGTAGGGTAATAGCCTGAATAGGATAGGCAGACGTCCCTGATGCTCGCTCCGTCCGGCCTGGCCGGGTGTGACTTTCTTATGAGCTCGGGGGGCTATGCAAGGGAGAGAAGTGTGCATAGAAATGGGGGTGGGTTTAGCAAGTAGGATAGTTGAGAGCCGTGGGAATACATGTGGAGAGTGGGCAGAGTAGGCACGGCCAATGGTTAGTGAGATTACAGGGTGGACAGTAGTTAAGAAAGGGGAGAATGGGGAAGGAGGCGTGGAGGCAGTGGGCCTATGGAGCAGCAGTAGTGGCTCTCAGTCCTCAGGACGGAGAGTAAGCGCCTAGGCGTAAGCGGTAGATCAAAGGGGGAGGGGGGGGGGGAGACATATGGGTAGGAGGCTAGATGAAGGGCATATAGGAGTAGTTCTCTAGGGAAGGGGGGAGACGCCTGGGAATGAGGGTCACACTGGGGGTGGTGTTGGGACCAGGTCTGCCAAATGGCAGTGGTCCAGTTAGAATGATCCTCGGATAACAGGAGCCGAGCGGAGTGGCATATTAGCCAGGCAAGGTCCCGGGTAGCAGGAGCAGAGCAAGTGGAGGAATCCAGGTGGTAATGAGGGAAATATATGAGATCAGCCAGAGTGGCTGACGAGAGAGAATAGGACCTAGTCTGCCAGGTGGCAGCGGTCTGGAGTGGCAGGGAAGACCCGGGTAGGGTGGAGACCGGGCCAAGTGAGCCTCCCAATGGGGGATGGCTTGGTGTCGCTCAGGCGAGGACCTGGCGAACAGTAGGGTCGGTGCTGGCAAATGTAGGAGGCCTTGCTCCGACCTGGAAGTAGGACCTGTTCTGCCAGGTGGCAGAGGTCCGGATTAAGGGTGAGGGTAGAGATCCCGCGGGTAGAGACGTGAGTGATCGATAGTCAACTGCTTATATAGTTGTTCGATCCATGTCTATAGAGTTGGGACTATACCCTCCGAAAACAAGCTGC
>WLWD01000179.1_pt1 | contig 37788 bp, 29 predicted proteins | sample 6712731 | NCBI WGS metagenome assembly WLWD01 (sample SAMN12718690, study PRJNA576275) | sponge metagenome | isolation source: marine sponge | host: Mycale hentscheli | place: New Zealand: South Island, Marlborough, Capsize Point | collected 2014-11-01 | reverse complement strand
AAACTTTTAAATAACGTGTATTGTTTTGTTGTTGTTGTTTTTTCCTTCAATTCAAGCAGTTGCAGAGAGTTCTTACTATGGCACTGAAATCCCTTTACCCTGTATGCTAAATTTAAAAACTTGACCTTATTTTCAGTAGCTTCAGTGTTAGAAGTCAATAAAAATAGTATAGTCTTTAGGCTCGCTCGCCATTTGTGCTCAAGCACACCACTAGTGGTATATACATTTCAAACACAATCTATGTTAAATGAACATCACTCAACACTGCACACAACACAACCATAACAATGTGATTGTTTCGCTCTTTTTAGAGCTCATCAGCATGCCATAATCATACACTGTGTGCCTGATAGACATGGACAATCACCTGTACCTAAACAATTGACAGGTGATTGCCCCCCTCTGATTCACTGCTATTGCAAAGGGGACTTCATGGACACAAGGCCATTTTCAAATAAGGTTGTTTCATCATAAATGACGCTTAAGCTCTTGTTAGAGTTTCTCTGAGCTTGATGAGAGCTGACCAATCAGATATACAGAACAAAGGAAGGTAGACATTTTCTGATTTTCTCGGTAGAGAGATTATGTTTCTGAAGTATCAAAGGCTGTATGAAGTTGCTGTCCTCAATGTTGAAAGTGTTATGATAGCTAGTGATAGTGGTATGTCTAACGAATGTTGACATGATGACACTACATAGGTTTATTGCTTCAAATAATGATGAGACTCCTCCCACTTCAGAGGCTGTGTTGAATACTTGACATCATGATAATATGTGTGTATATCATTCAGGATGCTTGTGATGTCTTCTTGATATAAACTTGATTGAGTTCGTCTCTGAATAAGATTTTCAAGGAACCTGGGTCAACAAAATACCTAGCTAGAATAATTTCCCAAGAGAATAGTGGTACATGTCTATTGCAGTGATCTAGCAGCTGGAAGAGTCTTCCAGTTGTATCAGATATTGTTACTATTTATTACTCTTACACATTTGTGAAGATATGTAGCTTGTAGCTCCCACTGTTGCTGTTTGTTGAATTGGCTCAATCACTCCAGACAATACTCTGTCCACGTTGAGTTGGTATGTTAAAAACCTTACGAACAGAAGAAAGAAGAAGCTACTAAACTGTAGTTTGCACACCATATAAAAGCTCACTAAGAAATTACAACTACTAGAATGGTGAGAAAATGTTGTTCAAAAACTCAATACAACAAAGTCTGTGAAGAATAGAGTTTTTCATTTCTCGATTGACTGCAAATAACAATTAGTTCTTTCAAAAGACAACCAAACAAATATAGCTACGTATTATGTATAATGACGGAACGTTTCAAGAACCTATTGTTATAGGTATAGAGTTAGCATAGCTGCACTAAAGCTTTGTATTATACAACATGTAATCATCACTTCTTATAATGCATATATGAACATGCCTTACCACTACCAAGTTCTTAGGGAAGTGAACCACTAATATGACAACCCCTTACCAACATTCTTTCTCTCCTCTTTTGTTGTTGTTGTTGTTTTGTTGTTGTTAGTTATTGGTATTAATCATTGCATTCAGGCAATGCTCTCTCACTAGATTATTGTCACCACACACTTCCCACTACCAGTGTCATCCTACAAGTGGAGATGGAAAAACACAAAGCGTAGTTTTATGCATTCAGACATGTTTTCAAGGAGGACTGAGATCTCTAGATACAATAAGAATGTGATATGGCTCACACGTGTCCTACCCGAACTTGAAATATTTAACTTATTATCTATTGAAACTCACAATGGCCACAGTTTGACAGAAATAGCAACACAACTGACAGTAAATTATTCGCTCTATATTATGATGTCATGTCATCTGATGTAGCAGTAACATACACTAGGACGACTATTTCAACTCTTAAACAAATATACGACACTCTACATTTCTCAGAATTTAAAAACAAATCACTCAACATGGCGTTGATTTTTAATAGCCATGTAGCTACTCTTTCTAGCATTCATGTTTCTAGATTATAACCAACATATTATTTCTACAATATAATTTACTACATGCTTACCTTGTTAGTGGATGTAACTGCGATGGAGAGATCTCATTGGTCCTCCATTAGACTCCAGACTAATATCATCAATACTTGGTGATAGGACACTTTAGAGAGTTATTCTCTGTGTTCATTCTAGCAAATCAATGTCAGGAGATGACTTGAGAGAGCTTTCAGGAACACTGAGTGAAATAGAAAAATAACAAAGAGAAATGGTGATGATAAAGCATATGAGACAGACAGAGAAAGTGAATAATTTAAACTATCAGTCTTGTTGCTATTTCTGTCACTACTTATGGCTGTGAAGACATGCAAATGATGAGATCAAAAAGAATGACATGATGACATCCCAACCAGACCATGGGCAGGGTTTCATCTAGGATTTTTGTCTTGGGGGGGGGGGGGGAAGTTTGCTAGGCATGAGCACTATATCAAGCACTTTTTTCACAGTTGCATTATCATAATGAGTATCTTGGGGAGGAAGTTGAGCATCTTGGAAGGGAAGCTTCCCCTGCGCTGAGAGTAATTAGGAAGATACATAGATGGGTGACTCCCAGTTCCCACTGAACAGTTCATTGGAATTTGGATAAAAAAAAATTGTGTAATGATCCTTACTTGCATGGTAGTTAGAGAGTTGCATCTCATATTAACTGGCCACATATCTAAGACAAGAAAGAGAACAGAGACAGAGAAGGACTATAATAATGGCATTAGAATAGAACATGCTTTCTGTATCTGCCATTGATCTTAAGTTATAAAAAGGATTAGTAGAAACTGACATGCCAATAATAATTTTGGCCAAAATAGACCTGACTCCTGTTTTTGCTATTTTTCTCAAAATCATTTAGTAAGGAACATCATAGCTATGTACACTACACATGAATCAGTTTAGAAGTTGCCAGCTAGCCAACCAAGCCATGACTGTAGATAACCACAAGGTAAATCCAACACACAACCACACTACCCACAACAACTAACCTTCATAATATTAATATGTAGCATCTGTCCATGCAGAAGAGAGAGAGAGAGTACCAGTAATATTGTCAGTTGATAAAAAAGGTGTATTTTTCTGTTTCTCAGGAATAATCAGTTAACAGCCATTGCCACAGACTTTCACCAGCTTTCAGTTAGATAAAAATACTGTTATTCACAATTTATGATAAAAATAAAGTATGTAGGACTGGAAACACTAAGGAGTATAAAGGATTCTCTCAAAAGCTATATATACAAAATATTAAGTTTAAGGTTGGCCGGGCTTTATACAATTCCTGCAAAACAATTTTCAACTAGAGACACTACCACAACCACTACACCAACTGCCTTTAATGATAGTTGCCACAACCTCCAAGTGGGCAGACCAAGTTATCCTCAGCCAATCTGCAACAACTAATTACTTAGTACAATCTGCAACTATTTGGTGCAATAAGGGAGAACTGGCTACATATAGACACCAGTAAATATAGATGGTTACTACAGTGGCTGAGAAAAAAGGGGGGTAGGGAAGGGCTTTATTTAGAAGTGAGGGGCTCAGCCCACCTAAATTATACCCATCTGCACATGCACATAGGGAGCACAATTCAAGCAATGATAATCTCATCCACATGAACACAAAGTGCTTCCACCAGCTCTATATTGTATGAGGTCAAACTAATATCTCAATCCCTTCAGTCTATGTAGTTGTGTTGTAGAGACATTTCAAACGCACACCAAACACAAATAAACTATAAATATGTAGCTAATGTAAGCTTAGATTATAAAAACAAAACTTCATTTCTATATGAAGGACACCCTTCACTAATATCTATACATACCTCCAGTCCAACTTGTCTCACAAGTATCTTGCATATGTGGAGTATTTGTCATGTTTGATGATAATGATACTACCAGAGAAGAATGTGGTTTGAGATTAATCAAAAGAAGTCTCTCCATCAGTACAGTAGTTGGTAGCACAGAGGAGGTTGTGAATTACCAATGCCTGAGGTTAGATGATAAGATATAGTAAATACTCACTAGGGCAGAAGAATTTGTCTTTAGTTTGGAGTTGAAATAAACAACAAAAACAGCAAAATTCCAAAATCTGCAAGCACTGCATTTACTTTTTAGATCAGAAGCTGAATCTTACACTTCCATAAATCTTACTACTGATTCTTTCGAGATTGTTTACCTTGTTAGTGGACATAACTGCAATGGAGAGTTGATTTCTGATTGGTCCTCTACTTGTCCAACTAAAATAAATCTTCAATTACTCTGCCATTATTTCAAGTTAGCTAATGGACTTCCTGATTATGTTCCTGTACAGTTCTGTGACTAGGAGTCAGATGTTTCTTCAGCCACATGTCCAATAAATGAATGAGACCAGAATGACTAGACTCCACCCACTTCAGTGCTGATCATATTGTGGTGATAGCTGGCTAGAGCAACAAAAATAGAACATAGAGTAAACAAGCCGGAATAGAGTATTTCATGTCTTGTAGCTATTTCTGAAACATATATGGCAGCTGTAAAGTCCTCATACCAAAGACACTTTTATATAGAATCTCATATTGATAAAATCTCTACTTCACTCAAAAATTGCCAACTCTGTTTGTGGTTCACACAGACCAGAATTGACATTTTATGTAAGTATTAACAGAACAGGCTATGCATGGTTTAGCCACACCAAAGAACTTGTCATATAGCATTGATATAAGAATGATAGTACTCATGCAAGCAATTTCATACAACACTTGTAGGTTAGTGCAATGTTGAAGTCCTTCAGCCAGATGTTTCAAACCTATTGAGCCAATGCTATTATCTGACAGGTTCAGTTCTACTAGTTGTGAGTAATTTTTTAGTCCAACACTCAGACTAGCTATGCCTTCAATATCAATGGAATTGTCACTGAGATCTAGAGTGTGTAAATTATCTCCAGACAAGGTATGGACAAGGCTAGCTACACCTTCTGAATGTAAACCACATTTACGAACATCAAGATGAGTTAGATGGTTACTACTAAACACATCACTAAATGCTGCTATACCATGTGAGGTGATATCATTATTACTCAGATCTAGTTGTAGTAATCTGGTGTGGTTCTTCAGTCCTTTCTGCTAGAGCTACTGCTCCTCTATCACCTAAACGATTCCTTCTGAGATTCAAATGTTGCAAACTCTTACAATGTACCAACACTTTACTAAGAGTCTCAGCACCTTCTGAACCCATCCTGTTATCATACAAGTTAAGAGTGTGTAGATTAATCCAGGACTTGTGGTCATCAAACAATAAGCTAACACCATCTGAACCTATGTGGCATAGTGATTGATGATTATTACAACACTTTAAAGCCTCCAGTATACTAGTATGTAAACTACGATGGTGTAATAATGACACACTGTGTAAACATTTACTAGCTCTAATAGAGTCAGCAAGATGATCTTGACAGGTAGAAGAATCATGTGGTATATTTGTATGCAGATGACAGAGTTTGTTCATGCATTTCATAATACTACATAGAGTTGGTATGTGATCTTCAGTGTTAAAGTGACATTGTAATCCTCTAACATTCCTCACATGTTCTAGTTCAGACACCAGTGTTGCAATATCATATATGTTACTATTAGTTATTTTTAATGCTGGTATATTCCCACAACATAAAGCATTTCTCATTGTGTCTATGCCTGCAGCACAAATACCATCCCATGAGGAACCAAACTCCATTGTTCTAATCTTAATGATAGATCTGTGTTGTAGCACTCTCTCAATAGCTTCCTCTGTGATGTTCATTATGAAAGTAAAGGTCTAGACCAGGTATGTTTGCCAGAGTTTCAGCTATTACAAGTGCACCTTTGTCATAAACACTATTTCCCTGTAAGTCTAGATTTCTAAGACCGTTGCAATGAGTGAGTGAGTTAGCTAACTCTATGGCACCTGTGTCACTGATGCTGTTACACTGAATGGAGACCTCTTTCATCCCAATACACTTTGATAAACAGCCAGATAGTGCCACAGCTCCTGCATTAGATATTCTGTTAAAATCTAGAACTAGAGCTTCCAAAAGGCAGCTGTTCAGGTTGTTGGCTAACACTTCTGCTCCTTCATCACCAATATTACAATTAACCAAAGACACATCAGTAAAATAAGAAAACCTCTTACTGGATAGAGATGAAAAAGTATCAGAGTTATACAAGTGTACCCAAGAAACATCACTCTCCTGAAAGACTTGAAATTCAAATGCATAGCATACCCACTTCTTCCACATAGCAAAGTTATCTCCCTTCTTCCACATATCTGAGCTATCTTTTCCTTGTAAAAACACCTGTGTTATGTTATGACTGCCAAAAGTTAACGATTTTAAGACTTGCTCAGGATGAGAGGTTGGTGCCAATGGAATTTGAATTCTTAAGATTTTAAGTTGTGGAAGAATAAGATCTCTAGTGAGACTTTCTACTTGAGACCTAGTTAATGATGATGTATTCAAATAAAGATCCTGCAAGTTAGGTAACTGAGATAACAAATAACTTAATGCTATAAACTGATCACTATCCTCATTATCCGCAAATTCTAAAACACTAATAGAATCATTTGTTGCCATTGAAGACAAAGCCAGAGCTGCATCAGTATCCCACTTACAATACCTCAATCTAATTACTGAAATAGGTTGAGATACATTAGATATGATGTACCCTAGACCCATAAAGTCAGATGAGCTAATAATTTTACTATAAAGCTTTATATGACCTAGCCCATCCATGAAATAGTCACACAGCTCTACCTGTTGAGACTCAAAGGCACAATGACACTTGTGAATTAGATCATGATCTTCCCTTAGTGTACTGAATATGACTTTGCTTTTGTTAAATTTTGTAAGGCCACTGAAAAATTTCCACACATTCCTTTAGTCGCTTATCCTTAGCAACTGACTGAATCAATGTGTTCAAATAAGCTTCATCAAGTTCAGAAAGATGATAAGCTGCGAGATATTCTTGTAAGGTCAAATGCTGAAAGGTGTATAAAATCTCGCTACCATAATCTCTGTTGGTACACTCCACAGTTAATAGTTCAAGAACACTACTGCTAGAGATGGACACCTGAATCTCACTCTTACTAATGACCTGCTGAGAGTTGTGGATCATATCAAATGCTAGTTTACATACTGAACTAAATGCTATTTTTTCTTCACCACATAAGTCTTTCAAAGATTTCAGTTGATGCTTACCTCCTCCACGTGTCTTGCGTCTCAGTAAAGTAGCTATGACAAACTTTTCATAGATTTGTGATTCTGTATGTGGAATGTTGCCTTCAAAGTAAACTGGACAAAAAACATATCATAGCTGCATGAACAGGAAGGTAACACATGTGCTGGACATTAGGGTGCTGGCTTAAATAAGTTTTTAGTCCAACCATTGCAGATTTATCTTTATTAGATTCAATACTAAAAGGATAAGTCTCAATATATGTTTGTATTTGTTTCTTTGAAAATCCAATGACCTCAATACGCTTAGCTTAATTTCATTAGTAGCCACAGAGCGTGAAGCTACTACAACCATGGAAAATAAAAGGCTCTTCTTACTGATCAGTTGATTGATTACTAAACCTTTTTTCCTGTCCAATGGATATTCACCTAAACCATCTAAGATAAAGCACACTCCTTTCCCACTGTGCTCTTGAATTTCACTTTGAACAGTCCTCCTGTAAAATTCATTTTCATAAAAATACTTCAGTAAGTCTGCTATGCTATCATCTAGGTTTAGAAAATGGATTAGCCTTAGACTTACTAGAAAAACAAACTTTGCCCCTTGCAGAACCTGCTTTCCAGTGGCCCAGTCCCTAGCTAGCTTGTGAACTAGAGTTGTTTTTCTGCTACCTGGACGACCTTCCACTAACACTAAGGCTCTTTCATTGAACTCCCTAAAGACATCTTCATACTCAACAACCTCCTTGCTCTCTAGAATATCATCCATGTCTCCACGAACAGTGTAATAGTCACACTTACTCATGGGCTTCTGTTTGACTAGAACTAGATTGACATATATAGAGTTACCTTGAGGAGGCCAAGAATCCTTAGGTACTTCATTCTCCATAGAATAAAATTCTATTAGATGCTCTTTCTCTGGAGAATAAAGGACTGTCAGTTCAATCTCATCACTACAAATGGATTCAGTGCCATTACTAACACAACAACAATACTTTCCTTGTGTACATTTGCTAACTCTATTCACATACAACATATAACTAGACACACCACAAAAGTCTACTCCTTCTAATAAAGGTTGGCCATCTTTACTCCACTCATAAGACTCACATCCACTACCACTAACCTGTACCTCAAGAAGAGGCATGTAATTCTCTGGCCCTATCTCAGTACCACCACCAACTTCCTTTAATCTGCTTAACTCCTTTGTCATGGCTTTACACACTCGTTTCACCTCTTCCCCAAATCTGTTCAAGGCTTTGACTAGCCTCTCAAAAACTTTTTCATCCTCCCTGACTCTCTCACAAGACTTCAACAGTATGTATCTGACCTTAGTGTCCTGTTCCAGGTTATGGACATCTAAAGAAGAGAAGCTGTTGACAACTTCTTTGGATAGTACACCATTTTTGCGCAGCTCTTCGCTAACCTCATCAGATCAGCTCCTTCTAAAGAATTTTCCAAGTTCTCTTTATGCTGCTGCAGAAGTTTAACTGCATTGCTTTGGAGAGAAATATTGTATCCAACTGTGCGCAACATTTTCTTATTGTAGAAGGAACACCGAGTAGAACTCAGAGCAAAACTAGCCTTCGGACCAGCTGCACTGGCACAACTTTATGTGGGGGTGGGGAGCGTTTTTACAGCTTCCCCCTGCGTGGGATTAGGAGAAGATGGAAAAACCCTCTCACTGCCTTTGCTTAATTAATAAAACCACACCACCAGTAGAATTTGAAATAGAGAACTCTGTTGACATTCCACATGTCACTTCACCAATTTTGGGAGGTCGGCCCCTCCCAACTATCATTGCAAACAAGACTGTCCCTTCATGCAAGATCTACATGAATCTTAAGCCACCAATGTGGTCCCTTGTAATAGATTTGCTCTAATCAATTGAGTTAGCTACAGGATTTGATGAGTGTCCTTTATAGACCTAGTTACCGATATAATTATACATATGTCACAGTTATATACATTATGTGACTTCACTGAACTTCATACACAACAAAGGAGAAAATTGTAAATTATGATACATAAGTGGTAATAAAAAATTGATAAATATCTCAGGAGTTCTTCTAGTTCCAGCTGCCATAGTGACAAGATTTTTGTGGACTGGTTGTCAGCTGTTTCCTGGCCACTCTTCTCCATCAGTTTGGAGGCCATACAATGTGTGTCACACCTCCATCTAGTTACTGAAACCTATCAATGAACAAATTATAATGATTGTTGCAATTCATGTATGTGTGTGTGTGTGTGTATGTGACTAGGACAAATTAAACAAAATTTAAAAATTGATTGTATTTAATTACTTGTTTTTGAAAATGCCAGAATAAATCTTTTAATAAGATCTTGCAAATTTTCATATCCAGTCACACACAAACACACACGCTTGATAATTTTTACGTCAGCATGGAAGAAACTATCACTCACTGGTCCATATTTGTGACCGTCTACGGGAAAACCGGGCACAACGCGGCATGCGTAATATCGAGAAAAGATCGATCGATTTCTTAAAAATGTATTGTTTCAAGCTGACGGAAGGGAACGGTTAAGTCTATTATAGCAGAACGACTTAAGCTACGACGATAAAACTTGGAGAGCTCAATATCTGGACGCCGACAACTCCGTAAGTGCAAAAAAAATTTTTTCGAAGGGTGCCGATTGCTGTCTTCACTGCTTCTTGAATTGTCTCCCTTAACCCGAACACAATACTTGGGGACAGCCACACACTCACCAACACAAGTCTTGTTTCTGTAGAGGAAACAGAGAATGGAGCTGACACTCACATTTATTATAACTAAACAACAGGAACAATTAGCTGTGGTTATCATAATTATTATGATGAATATGCTATACACAAGGGTTCTGCCTAGGAATTCATGAGTGGCGGTAACAACCAATTATTCCAATTTTTTCCCAGTAATTGTGATGGTGGTGAGTGGCAAGCACTACATTGAACAATTTAAATCATTACTGACTAAATTTGGTTTAAAATGATCAATGAATTTTAAATGCACAAGAAACTTGATTGTGGTCATGTAATCAAAATGGCATAAAGATAAGAAATAAAAATAAAGTTAAGCTTTTCACTTTCCAGCTTCACAGCATCTTTGTGAGCTGCACAAGCTTCATGCGCTGTAATGCTCTGCTGTCGACGTCTAGTGCATGGTACCGTGTTCCAAATGCTACGACTAAAGAGGTGCTTGTTGTACTTACGGCAAAGACTGCAAACCATTCCTTCTTCTGGAAGGTATTTAAGCCAGTGCTCCCTCCCCTTAAGCGATTCCTTGTTAAACTTACTAGCTTGCTTTTTCTTGTCTAAGTGTACAACTTCCTGGCGTTTATACTGGCGTAGGAGATACCAAAGCACTCTTTTTGCCTTCGACAGTGGCTTCGTCACTCCGTACTGTATCATCCTTTTCCTTTCCATCAGCGATGGTCTCGGTACGAGGACGCTTAGGACCGGGTGGGTTGCCTTCACCCTTTCTCTTACAAAAACGCAAAAGGGACATCGCTGAAACGGAGGGAACTAGCACCAGCACTGTTTTGTCAGCTGCTTTGTGGCTTGGGCAAAAGGTGGGGCATGCGCGACAAATGTATTCCTTTTAGTGCACATTATATTCCAGTAAAAGTGGCTACGCGCAACGAACGAGAGCTAGACAGACTGTTGTTGATGTGGGTAAGTTTTAGCGATTCAAGAGAAAGAATAGTATAGTAGCTTAAACTTTGGAGCTGTCAGGAGTGGGAGAGTGAGTACCAGTATCTAATTGTCATTTGGAAAGAGTGTTTTCACAGATTAAGCTGATTAAACATAATCATCGAACCTGCCTTCATGACAACACACTGGATGAACTCGTTCGAATTAACATTGAAGGCCTGCCATAGTCTAAATGGGATTCTAGCATTGAGCTCGATTCAAGGCCACTGTGGGGCTGGTGTTCTGCCTGCGCACAGTGCACGAATGCTCCACATTCCTGGGGACAGCCAGTATCGCTGCCACCAGAATCAAGCAAGAGGGGTTAGCCTCACTTTGAGCCTTACTAATAGTGCTACAGTAAACTTGACTACAACCACGTGGTGAGAGGACTTATGAGACGAGTCCTCTCACAAAACTGACCAATCACAATGCAACACAAATAACTGCAGATGACCTGCGCACAAAATGACAACTCCCAACAATAACTCTAAATGATACACATCCACATAAATGTTCTATGTTCTATTCTATACACATAACAGTTCTGTTCCTTGTCTCCTTCCTTCTTGTCTTCTCTCTCTCATGTGGGCTGGCCCACATCTCCCCCCTCCTCTCTTGCAAGACTGGTGTCACGGTTAGTGTCTCCACCGTGACATCTGCTCAAGTCATCAGCCACTACGTTACTGCATCCAGTCCGGTACTCCACCTTGAACTGGAACTCCGACAGCTTGAGAGCCCAACCATATAGACTCGTCGATTTCTCTGTTTCCCCAACACCAGCCAAACCAAACTCTTGTGGTCTGTAAGTACAACAAATCTCCTCCCATATAAATAAAAAGCAAAATGAATCACTGACTGATATAGTGCCAACCCTTCGAGTTCCTGGGCACTATATCTCTTCTGAGCATCCTTTAATTGTTTGGAGTAGAACGCCACCGGTTTCCACTCCCCTTCCCTCTTGACTGATAGCACTGCACCCACTCCCGAAGCACTTGCGTCGCACTCTAAACAAAACTCATCTTCTTTGCACGGTACACACAAACACACATGATTACATAACGAAATACACAACTTACTGAACGCCTCCAGCATGGAGCTCGTCCACTGCACTTCCCCAGGTGAGGTCTTCGCCGTGTGTGGAGTCAGAAGAGACGACCACTCATGGAAATCACGGACAAACCTACGGTAGTACCCAATGAGACCCAAGAAAGCCCTCAATTGCTTCCTGGACCTTGGAACTGGGTGCTCTTCCAATGCCTTCACTCTCGCCTTCGGCACACTCATGACTCCATCTCCCACAACATGACCCAAAAACTCTAACCTCCTCTTCCCAAACACACACTTGCTCTTCCTACACGTTAACCCTGCCTCTCTCAACACACCAAACACTGTCCTCAGGTGCCTAACATGCACCTCCCAACTTCCCGACACTATGAGAATGTCGTCTATGTACACTTTTGCAAACTCTTCACATCCCACTAATACCTCATCCATTAACCTTTGAAATATCGAAGGGGCATTGCACAGCCCAAATGGCATTCTCCGATATTGATACTTGCCGAAGGGACAGATAAAGCACGTCTTCTCCCTGTCCCGTTCTACAACCTCCACTTGGTGGAACCCTTTGGCCAAATCCACCTTAGATAACACGCGACCACTTCCCACTCTCTCCAACAACTCCTCTAGCCCTGGGATGTAGTAAGGCTCTTTGACGGTTACTTCATTGAGCCTCCTAAAGTCAACACATAACCTTATACCACCCCCAGGCTTCTTGACCGGCATCAACGGTGATGCCCAGCAGCTATTACTGCGCTCAATGATCCCACATTCTAACAGATTGTCTAGCTCTTCTCTCACTGCATCACGAATCCCCATAGGTACTGAGTATGGAGACTACCTAATGGGTGGGCTGTCTCCAGTATCAATAACCATCCTAACCCTTGCCGTATTCCCTGGCACATCCGAAAACACATCCATAAACTCTTCCATAACGCCTTCCAACTCTTCTGCAACCAACCCTTCACAATCATCCCTCAACACATTCCTCTCTTGATTTGCTTCTTCCAACACCACATCCAACCTATTGACTTCTTCCCTCTCCTTAAACTCCTTCAAACAGTTAACATGCACCACCTTCGCATGCAATTCCTTCCCAACCTTCCCAATCTTGTAATTCACCTCCCCCATACGTTTCAAAACCTTGTACGGTCCTTCCCAGGAGTCGGCCAACTTGCACGACATCCCAGGGATCCTGTATAAGACCAAATCTCCCTCTTCGAACTCTCTCAACTTGCTTCCCTTATTATAATACCTCAACCTGCCTTCTTTCCCCTTACTCATCTTTAATGCCGCACAATCCCTCATTCTCTCCAATCTGTCCATCAATCCCGCGACCCACTCGCACACATTCCTCTCCTTCCCCTCAGTCTCATAAATACCGTGATAAAGTGCGTCTAACGGTGTCCTGACCCTAAACCCAAAGACTAAATCAAACGGGCTGAACCCGCTATCAGCATGAGGCATCTGCCTCAGCACATACAATGCCAACGGTATCTGTCCAACCCAATCCACCTTATCCTCAATACACCTACCAAGCACACTCTTGAGGGTCCCATGCATCCTTTCCACTGTCCCGTTCGTCTGTGGATGATACGGAGACGTCCTCACTTTCTGCACTCCTAACAACTGACACAACTGCTTCACTACCCGTCCACAAAACTGTGAGCCTTGGTCTGACAGCATGACTTCTGGTATTGCTGTCCTCGAAAACACACACCACAGTCCCTCAGCCACCGACTTTGCCGTCACACTCCTGAGAGCCACTGCCTCCGGCCACCTGGTTGCCAAACAGATATAGGTAAGTAAGAACCTACACCCACCCTTACCCTTGGGTAATGGACCCACTAAGTCCACAGCAACGCTTTCGAAAGGTTCGGATAGAACTGGCCTATCGACAGCTGGAGCCTTCCTTGGCCTCCCCTTGCTCTTGATCTGGCACGTCTCACAGCTCGCACAATACTCCAAAATCTCTCTACCCATTCCCGGCCATATAAAATGTTTCCCAACCAAACGTGCTACTTTCTCCCCTCCTAAATGTCCACACTTCTCATGCCCCATCACTAAGATCCTTTCCCTGAACTCCTTAGGTACGACTATCACATCAACAAATTCTTCCCACGACACATACATTCCTTTCAACAGTAATTCCTTTTCCCACTTGAAGCCCCTCTCTTTTCTCTTCCCCAGCTCTCTCCACGTCTTTAAACTCTCGTCTGACAATACACATTCTCTAAACCTTTTCCCGTCCGAGCCCTCTCCCATAGGCCCTATTCCTTCCGCTAACTGGTTCAACTCTAACTCGGAGCTGCTCACAACAACCGAGTCTAGACCCTTCGCATTCCCTTCCTCTTCTCCTTCCTCTTCTACTACACTCTCCCCCAAGCGCTCTTGCATAGCTTCTACCTCCCCTCTTTCAACCGAAGCATCTATCCCATCTCCCAAGTCCTTCTGATCTGACTCCTCCACAGTGCACCACAAATCTTCTACCTCTGCATCCCCCTCACACTTATCCAGCTCGACCTCTGCCTTAGCCTGACTCCTAGTCAGGACCTTGACTTCAGCCTCCTTCCTCGCTTCAGCCTCACTCTCTAGCTGGTATTCGGCAACTGCCTCAGCATATGCCTTAACAGCCTCTTCGTCCCTCAGACTTACGGGAACTATGCTGGTAACACCCTCTCTCTCATCTATCATAGCTAGCTTCGATCTCACCACTCCTCCTACTTCATGTCACTACAGTGCTTCTGTGCGTCTTCTTAGTACCGTGGAAGCTCTCCACATAAACCTCCCCACAATCCTCGTGACTGTCTGACAGCAACTCCCTTGGGATAACTCCCACACTCGCCCCAGAATCTACTAAAACCTTGCATCGGACCCCATTGACAAGACCCCATGCAATGTTGTCCTTCTTCCCTTCCACTACCAGCTTGGCTACCCTGTCACCCTCTCTCTTCATCACAGGCGCTCCCACCTTCTTGTTTGTGCATTCTGTACTCCTGTGACCTGGCTTCCCACAGTTGTAACAAGTCACACTTCTAAACCCTACAGCCCTACTGCTGGATTCAGGGCTCTTGTCCTTCCGGCAATCAACAGCCCTGTGGCCCTTAACTCCACACGAAAAACAAGTCACTTCCCTGTTTGCAACTCCCTCTCTTCTATCTGTCTTGAATCCACCTCTCTCTCCCACAAAGTCTCCCATCCATGGCTTATAAAAATTCCCTTTCTGCCTCCCTGACATCCACGTCTCCCAAGCATCTCTCAACCTCCTCCTGTCTAACCCTCTCTTTGGCCTTGCGCCTCTCCTCTTCTTCCCTCCTACGTTCCCTTTCCTCCTCTCTCTGTTTCTCGTCTTTCTCCATCATGTACCTCAGCAACACACTGAGCTCACTCTCTTCCCTCCTAGCCATCTCCGTTGGCCTACTCTCCTCACCCTCCACTACCTGTTTCCCTTCTACCTCAGTCTCTGCCCCTGTCGACTCACTGCCACTAGTGTCTTGTTCCTCGGGTCTCCCTGTCCGACCTTCCGTCTCCCTCCACAGATACGGAGACCTCTTGGCGTCACTGGGTACGTGAGTAGGTCTGTACTCGCTATCCACGAGCGTCGTCTTCCTCGTTGACTTCTTCTTTGTGCCAACTGCTCTGACCTCAGGCATAGGGAAGTGAGTGTCCTCGCCTCCCTACTGGAAAGCTGTACAACAAAAAATATACAACACGGATTACAAAAATCAACACAGGAAATAACGTTTACAATTGGAAAAAATGCAACACACAAAAACACAGGGTGAATGATACGCAAATACCACGCTGTTCGGGGATGTCTCCCAGTTCAGTCTGATAATTCCTAACACGGCCTAAGCGTGTAGGAGTGATAGGCTCCACCACCGAAGTCCGGAGTCTGCGTCTCGGTAAGTCCACTGCCGCTGTCGCCCAGTGAAATGAATGAACACCACCGCACGTAGCCTGATGCTCTCGAATTGGATTTCTCCTTTCTCGCTGCCGCTGCCGCCCAACAAGAGCGATAGCTCTCCCAGCCTAAGCTTGAGAACTGCGTGCCCTTCTACGGAATGTCTTCCTTCAGGGTGTGTCGACTCCACTGGAACTCGTTCCGCCTGTCTTAGGTAGATTGGTTTTTTTCTCCGCACAAGCGAACTCGTCGTGAGATCGTCGGTAGTCTCTGGTAGAATGTCTTCTCCAAAGATCCCACTGCTGCCACCAGTTTCTGTGGGGCTGGTGTTCTGCCTGCGCGCAGTGCACGAATGCTCCACAGTCCTGGGGACAGCCAGTATCGCTGCCACCAGAATCAAGCAAGAGGGGTTAGCCTCACTTTGAGCCTTACTAATAGTGCTACAGTAAACTTGACTGACTACAACCACGTGGTGAGAGGACTTATGAGACGAGTCCTCTCACAAAACTGACCAATCACAATGCAACACAAATAACTGCAGATGACCTGCGCACAAAATGACAACTCCCAACAATAATCAACAATAACTCTAAATGATACACATCCACATAAATGTTCTATGTTCTATTCTATACACATAACAGTTCTGTTCCTTGTCTCCTTCCTTCTTGTCTTCTCTCTCTCATGTGGGCTGGCCCACAGCCACGAGATAATGATTCAATCATCACGGTTCTGTCTTGAATTGTCAATTCTTCATGTCTGAATGAAAATAGATAACAGATTAAATTTAGTATTGTGCAGACATGTTGCCAGTACATTTGAAAAAATTACTGGAGTACTTATACAGGGTTCTACCCACACTGGTCGGGCCCAACCACCTATGTCAACTCAGCGACCACCACTACTCAAAGTCCGACCAGTTAATATTACAATTAGCTAGCTAGGCAAAACAATAACTCTATAACTTCCAATACATTTGACCATTTGCTAGCATCTACGGAATTGAAGAGCTTCCACCAGTTGATCTTGTAGTCATCTTGCACTAAGTTCAGAAATGTTTTCCCATACTCCACCATGTTGTCCCATTCCTCCTAAACAAAAAAGAAATCCACACCAGCATTTTCCAATGGGACATGAAACAGATCACAAACCGCTTTCAAAGCCTCATAGCCAAACGATGTTGATGAACTCCGCTCCCACCCATTAGTAGCAAGGAGAGTTACCACATGAGTAAGTAGCTCAACTTCAATTTATTTGAACCTTCTCTAAAGACATGTTGCCAGGGCTTCAATCCATTCATGTACATGGGTTTTCAGGTAGTGACAGATTGATTATAATTCTTTAGATCAGCTTCTTGATAACTGATAGCTCCATCCTCATGCTTGATTCGACTAGCTCGTCAAATGCTATGGCTTTAAGTTTATCCAAAGAATTTTTGGTTTTTAGAATGCACTCCATTGCCCTAATCACACAAATTTCCTCCTCCTGCAAAGCCTTACATAATATTGATGAGGGCCTCAGAACGTCACAAAAAAGTGCACAACCAAGCAATACCTGGGAATTCTTCATTTTTTGTCTATCTGCTGGTTGCATGCTAGAATCTTCGGTCATGGTTGTCAAGTGAGCCAAGTATGCACCAACCCTTTCAAGAGCAGCTACTTTATGAGACACAAAATGAGTTCCACATGCATGAAGTGGGCGATTACCTCCCTTACTAGACATTTCTGAAGGCTCTAAGCAGGGTCTTGATTCTTCAATGATGTCATCGAGGATATGGCATTTCTTGGCAGATTTCTCTAAATGAAATACAAGCGTAACAGTAAGTCATCTATGGTAGAGAAGAAAGTGGTCTTCAAAGCATGTTTAACAGAAAGCTCAAGGCAATGCCCCAGACACCAAAATACAAAAATCCAGGGAAATTCTTTCTTCAATAAACCTTTCAAACCACCTTCAGAGATATTAGCACTAGCTCCATCACAACCAAAGCCTATCATTTTCTGCCTCCACTCATCAACATTTACGTACTTCAATGCAGCCTTCAAACATTCAAACAAACATTCACTGCAACCACTACAAAGGTATCTTATACAGAAAAATCTATTATGGACACGGACTATACCATCTGTAGCAAAAGCATCAAAATGAAGGATCATAAATAGCTCAAGTTCCACATGCCCAGCATCAACGCTAGCGTTTGCTTGAAGGTTAAAAAACTTGATCTTGATATGGCATTTAGCAAGATTTCCTCTGTTCTCTAGCTATAAAGCTTGTGAAGACTGAGCATGCATGATCATTCTTGTACCCACCTTCTAAATCCACACCATACCTTTCCTCTAATTCACAGATTGACTTCATCTTTGTAAAAGCCAACTTCTCCTTCGCAATCATATGATATATCAAACTTTTTTCTCTAGTAGACTGATCGAATGAAGATTGGGAAAAGCATTTAGCAATAGGAGCATAGTCTACAATGCTGGATGATTGCTGCTTCTTTAACAGAAGCATAGCATAAGCGTGCATGTCCGTGGCTGCGTGGTCCTTCACAGAAGATAAGCGAATGTTGGAAGAACCATCAATAAATGCTGCCTTGAAGTTCCTCATTGACTCAAGCTTAGTAGCGAACTGGGAGCAGACAGAACACTTCAATAAGGCCACATGCTCTCGGTCGACCATCTCTAACTTCAACCAAGTCGAAGTATTCAGCTCCCAGTCATTCTCCATGTGGTGGGACAGGGTAGCGAGACACAGTATTTTACTGCCACCAGAGTCACGGAGAGGAGCTATACCAGGCTAATTGTAGTTCTTTCTGATAGTTTAATTCAGGATTTCACAAAGAATTATAATTCACCTTAGCTAACCGGTTAAAGTTACCCAAGTACCCTTCCGAAGAGATTAATCTTGTTTGGAGTTAAAGTATAATAATTCTTTTAGATTTCTCGTAAACTGAAAGATAAACAAAACGTCGGCCGATATATATAAAACCAACGGACATGCGTATGAGAAATACTTGTTTATGTGCTGCATTGATACAAATACAATGGGTCATGTACTGCAAGATATAAGATTAGGTGAGCCAGTATCAGAGCTAACTGAACAAGAGCTACTCAATCTACAAGCAAGCCTCTTTCCCTTGCCACCAACAGACATTTTGCAAGAAAAGAAAAAATGCTGATGTCACTAACGTGTCTCACGCGATCACGTGAGAAATATTTTTTCCTACCTCTATTAGCTAGGTGATTGTATCCGGTCAACTCGGCAGGTAAAACTCACCCTTGTATCGTCAAGGGTGATTTTTTAATCGGTAATTGTCAGTTTACTGAAAGTAATTTTGAGGACTGCCGTGGTTGTAATCATAATTATAATTGGCAAGCGAGCAAGTGAAGCGAGTGAGACACAATCAGGGACTACAAATTTGAGAACCGGGCATACATGTGCAGAGATGGAAAAATAAGTAGCAGCATGGCTTCTCTGAAAGGGTTAGAATAGTGTCCCTTTAAAGTCTAAGTTCAGTTTTTAACTTTTACTGGTCACACCCATACATGCTGTATAATTGCAGTAACACGTGATTTTCCGAGTGCATTGAACAATCTTATTTTACCAGAGTCAATTATATACCATTGTAGACATGAGCACCAATGTTGCAGCGCCTTCACTATCAAAGCCCGATTTCGAGCAGCAGCTAAGAATGAAGAGTGTGCTGACAGCCCAACAGCTACTTTTTACTAAGACTTACTTGAACAGCGATGTTTACTTGCTAAGACTATAACGCTAGCAAAGTACTGAAATCTAAGAGAAATTCCTTTTATTTTTCAAGCAAGTCTCTCCAAGCATAAATGTACGTGCAAAGAAACTGTTGCTGCGTGCATGAGCATTTATAGTTCTGGTGAAGCACAGGAGAAGTAAGGGTATCATCTTATAACCTCAAAGCCTCATTGAATACAAACAGGGCTAGACAAGCCTATTGGACTGGAAATGGTTGTCAATGTTTTCCTGCTGGACGTCAATGTTTTCCTACTGGACGTCAATGTTTTCCTGCTGGTGAAAGGTCAAAAATGCATCCCGACATGTCCATAAGTTGAAAGTGCTACCATTAATCAGTAGTTTAAAAATGGTATTCTTGACAAAGGAGAATTGTTGAAATTAAATAATCGTTAGGTTGCAGCGTTATTTACTATACATTCAGCAAATATTGATGACACCGTAAAATTGGTGGCTTCACAATCTGTATGGAGGCATTATGGAAAGAAATAACCACATATGCTAGAGGAACAATACCACCTGATAAACATATTGACAGTAAAATGTAGAGTTGGTTAATAAATCAATATTTAGTAATACCGAGGTATTGAGTCACCATACCAAAACAATACATGCATCATTGAACTCAATAAAATATAAATATTGAAGAGTCAGTTCCATATCAGTACCAGACCAGAGGGAGTAGCAGCAAAGAATGGAACTCATTATCGCATTTTACTTAAGTAGAAGGAGCACCGCTGAAGGTAATTTGACTGTAAATCAAAAACACCTCGACAATCTTCTAAATCCATTCATTTCCTCTGCACAACCTCTGATTAAGAAGAAGGAGCTTGAGAAAACTCAGAACAAGTGCTACGATTGAATGTAGAACTTCTAACAATTCATTATTTGGCAAAATTTAATACAGCATAATATCACAATTATGATGCTTTCAATATTGAAATTCAATAATTATTATATGATCACTCCTAAAAGCAATCAGTATGACACAGCCGTGAGATATTGAACCAAATTGACAAATGTGCATGCAAATTGTTTCGGATAAAGGAGTGCCCAAAAATGAGCGTACGGAGTTTATGAAGTTATATAACTTTATTTTTTACAGTCTTAGTTCAAGTGGAGAAAATGGTAGACTGCTATTACTAGTAAATAAAATGTACCCTAACAATCACGAAATATGAAATAATTAAAAAATTATTCCACCAAGTTCCTTTCCCCATATTCACTCATACTAACAAGTACAGCTGGTACTATATATTGTCCTATTCAGTAGAGCAGCAACACTTGTACTACACATGAATCAGTTTAGTAGGTACAACCACAACACCTAGTGTTGTCACTGCCAGCTCTCCAACACACAACCACACTACCCACAACAACCAACCTTCATATGTAGCATCTGTCCATGCAGAAGAGAAAGAGAGAGAGTACCAGTAATCCATGTTATTGAATCTGGAAATTGACAAGAACAAAAAACATTATGTGAATACTATGACTATTCACCTCTCACCTAATCTTACTCAATTATGTATGTCTAACTATTTCAAGACAAAAACTCTGTATTTCTAACAAGTAGGTTTGAAAAGGACTTAAGCAAGTACAGTACTTAATTCATAACCAAATAGACACTATTACTCTAAACTAAGGCATTGAAATATCCAAGGATGCTCATAAATAGTTTCAGAAGAATAAAGAAATGCGCTAAATCATCGGAATTACTTGGATGCACCATTATAAACGGAACTTAGATGTTGCAGAGGAATAGAGAATAACCAGATGATGGAATATGAAGATTGTCAGATATCTGTCAAAAGATATTTAATTATACTCTATGTACCCACAGTAACTTTGTATTTATAGGCCATTTTGGTCTTGAAAATATGTCTATAGGAAATGCTCCTAAATTATGGGGGGGAAAAATCAATGCAAAATCATTCGAACTCTTCAGTTTTTACGTCGGTGGTATTTTTCCCCCCAACTTGTTTTGGATCACATCTGATGAGTCAATGGTGACTATCAATGTGCCATAAGGCATTTGGTGACGAAACAAAGCTACAGATACTCACACACCAACACGACAAAATTCCTTCAGGATCAATTCTAGCCATAGACTTGTATTCTTATTTGCTGAACTTTATGGCCAAGCCTGGATAGATAACCCTGCATCATTCTGTAGCCACAGTTGGGATTCTGATGTTGTATCAATGTTCAGCACATGCATGATTTTACTGCTCATAACTTTAGAACATAGCTGGTGTAGTTCTTGTACGGTGACAGAGGGACTTTAAATTCCTTAAGTCCTTCAGGACAGGTTCTATATGTAAAGTTCCCCAGATTGAGTTGATAGGAGTTAGGACACCATGGTGTCCACTTAATATGGTCACCATGTGTCCACTTCACTAGGTCACCATGTGTCCACTTCATTAGGTCACCATGGTGTTCACTTCATTAGGTTGCCATGGTATCCACTTCAATTTATTTCATTTTATATAAATTTGACTTGATTTTGATTATTGGGACATGAGATGATTGACTGTAGCTGTGCTTTATACACTGATGCTCTAGCTTGCAGTAGTTGATGGAGTGCCAGCCAGTGGAATGGACTAAGTTTGGAGTTTGTGGTTAAGCATGGCTGGTCAGACCACCACAAGTACAACACATGGGTTTGTGGTTGGTAAAAACTTGTCACCACGTACCATATGTTTTGGTGTATAAGGTGTTTGTGGTGCAATGCAGTCATGTGGGGATCCTTATTGCTGGGGCATTTATATCTGTATGATGTGTGTTCAGTCATGTCATGTGCAGTCCTGTGTTGCTGGACTTTGAAATTTGTGTGTGTATTTTGTGCAGTTATGTGGGAGATCATCTTTGCTGGGAGTTGTAGTCAATATGTGTATGTTTGTGTGTTATTGGATATGAGCTGCTGCTTTCAATTGCTAGGGTATGGTCACACCACATAGTCAGAATGTTTGTGTGGATGTTTGTACTTCACACTCATGAGGTGCTTATGTGACCAGTGACTAGATGTGGTGATGGGGTTCTTGTGTCCAGTGACTAAAGGTGGTGATAGGGTTCTCATGTGACCAGTGACTAGAGGTAGTGATGGGGTTCTCATGTGACCAGTGACTAGAGGTAGTGATGGGGTTCTCATGTGACCAGTGACTAGAGGTAGTGATGGGGCTATCCCATTCACTTCATTAAGAGGATTGTTAAGCAGGCAAGAGTCACAAAAAAACAACACAACGAAATATGTACTTCAAACGTGACAGTAGTAGTACCGTATGTGAAAAACCTGTCAGAAAATATAAAGAGAATTCTACATCGGGCCTCGACATCAGAACGGCTTTCACACCATACCGGACACTAAGAAATATATTGGGTTCATCCGAAGTAAACACTTCCACCAATTAGAAAAAGAGGAGTTTTTTTTATCAAATAACGTGTAAGACTTGCACTATGGTTTATATAGGCCAAACTGGACGGACGCTAGAGCATAGACTAAAAGAACCTCAACGAGCATTGAAATTGCTAGACACCAACAGATCTGCAGTTGCTCAACATGCTATTCAGCAACATCACCACATTGATTGGGAGAATGCTAACATAGTAGATCACCAGCAAGAACTGCACAAGAGATGTTACTCAGAGTCTTGGAAAATAGGAAGGAGTGGACCATCAATGAACAGGGATATGGTTTATTGCCACCAGTATATAATTGCCTAACAAGAATATAGCTTGTAACCAGGACTTGCTTTTTTGTGCTCTGACAACAAGTTCCTCAGGACATTATTTTTGACTATTATTATTGGCGAGCGAGCGTAGCGAGCGAGACACTTACAGGGGTAACACAATTGAAAATCGGGGATGTTTGTTTACCAGTATGTATGGACGTACGTATGTCATTTTGTACTTTGACCCTCCGTATTTTGGTGTTCGCTCCGCGTTCGCCCCCGTCCCAAACTTCACTAAACAGAATCCTCCGGTTTAGCGACCATTACCCGTATTACCTTAGAAATTGAATTGTGTACCGCTTTGAATTCTTTTGCGTGTGCAGTTAAAACTCTAAAACTTATGGGAGCTCCATTTCTATTCAAGTTAGTCGCTATTTGTCACAGTTATAAGCCCTACTCAACAGCATTTACTGGAAAATTCATTGTCCACTAGACGAACTACGAAGGTAAGTCTTGCGTAGGTATGTTCAGTTGTGTGAAAGTATTGTGCGTTACAACTACTATTAAGAATATCACAAGAATATAGCTTGTAACCAGGACTTGCTTTTAAATAACATGACTTGATTTTGTTGCTTCTTTTTCAATTCAAACGGTTGAGGGGAGTGGTTACTATGGCATTGAATCCCCTTTACCGTATATGCGTAATTTAACAACTCGACTTTATTTTAGTAGTTTGAATAACAATAGTGTAGTTTAAGGCTCGCTCGCCTTTGTGCTCAAGCACACCACGTTATCATCCACACACTGATGATGACCATTGTAAAATGGTTGAAACGTTTGTGCTTTTTGTAAATATTTTATGACTAGTGAAAATACAAAGTATATGGAACTGTGTCAGTTATGACGATGAAGACCTATGGGGTGTATTCATGAATAATTCATGAAAGTTTGGTAAAGCATCGTCATTACATGAATAGGTAAAGTGTCCTCACCTTCAGTAGAAAGTGATTAATTGTAACTAATTAGTAGATGAGAGAAGGTGGCATAGGTTTAAAAAAGGAAGGTGAAAATATGAAAGAGAAGGCACAAGGTAATTATTTAAAAGAGAACATAAGAGAAGGAAAGATGGTTAGCGGGTGGAATCGACAGTAAAGGTCGCATCAGTTTCAAAAAGGAAGGTGAAGGTATGAAAATGAAGGCAAAAACTTGAAGTCCACTATCATGATAGTAGGACAGAGAGATTCAGAAGCAGGAGAGGTAGAAAACAGCTAAGGTGGGGGGAATAAGAAAAGCTGAATAGTTCAGAAAAAACAGAGCAGAAGAGGGTAACTTATGTAACCTTAACCAATAGTAGAGAAAGATCACTGAGCAGGATAACTTGTGCTACTGCATTCTTACTTTGCAGTACATCAAGTGCCACTGTGTTGTGTGGGGTACTTGCTAGTTATTATTATTTTATTTATTACTTTGTTTGTTTGATTACTTCAGTTTGGTAGAGTTTTTTTTCTGTTAAATTGTTTCTTTTTTGTTCTTTGTTTCTTTTTTTTAACCTCATCACCATTACCACAGCAAAAATTTAATATTTCTGAGTACCATTAAACCATGGGATGTGTGTGTGTATGTTGGAGGAAGGCTGCATTGAACATGGTTTGTTGGAGTGGCAGTTGATGCTGCTTAGGTAGGGTACTAAGTGGTGTTAATTCATTACTCCTCACCACTTAGCAATCCCCTTTTGCTTGGTCAGATTGGGTGCTAAGTGGTGTTAGTTGTTAACACCGCTTAGCACTGATTTGCTCTCTTCTTTGTGCAAATTCAGACTCCTAGGACTCCAATCTACAAACTTTGTTGTGTGTTTCCCCCCCCCCCCCTCCCCCCAACTATTCCACTTCATCACCCTCACCTCTCTCTCTCTCTCTTTTATTTTATTTTATTTTTGGCACATCATACACATGTGAGTTGCCAGGGTGACTTTACATGAACACAGATTTGAAATTCTTTTCAAAGCCAGACGCTGACTGTTACCGCAAATTAGGCGAGGGTTGTGGTGTTTGTATTGTAGGGTGCTAAGTGGTGTTAATTCATTACTCCTCACCACTTAGCATTCCCTTTTGGGTTGGTCAGATTGGGTGCTAAGAGGTGTTAGTTGGTAACACCGCTTACCACTGATTTGCATGTAGTTGTTTTTTACTAATTCAGACTCCCCCTGCTCTTCTTCACACTCATTAGCAATTTATTTATTTATTTATTTTGGTTACCCTAGAGGAGGAGGTCTACTATCTTGCTACTTGCCATTGATCAGTTAGCCAGTGCTAGCGTAAGTAGAGAGGTGGGTGGGTGGGAAACTCTGATACGCTCCGTCTGCTCACACTGGCTGTCGCACTTGGACTGTGCTCGCTTCACATGTGCCCCGTCTAATCCTGTGAGTGCCTATATCTTCTCACATACCCCTATTATACTGTGTGCGCTTTATCTCGTCGTCCCAGCCCCCCGCCTTTCCTCCTCCCACGTTAACCAGCTTAATAACTATTGCCATTAAGCTTCATCTGGTATGCATTGTTCTTCCATCTTCCCAGCATCTTGATAACAGAGTCTTCCACTCCAGCTTTTGCTGCCGTGGTGGCTGCTCTGCTGCGAAAACTATGTCCAGAGCATGCCTTACAGTCCACTCCCACTCTCTGCAGCACTTTTCTGACCCGTGACACAAACGCACTCTAGTGAGGGACTTTTTATCCTTGAATTGGAACAGTGAGCCTTGACCCGTACCAGGTAGTCTAATACTGCCTTGACTGGCATAGCTGGCTGGCCACTTTACCGACTATCACATCCACCCCTTCCTAAACGAGTCTGTCTTTGAGGCTTTCAGGTGTAATTTTAGCATGGTGGGAGTCGCTAGATTGTCCACCGCTCTACATCCGCTACATCCGTGAATGAGTCATGAGTAAAGCTGTTGTAGGCGGAGTCAGCGGGTATGGTGATCTCCCCCGACCTCAAGAATCCAAGATAATGGAGGGATGCTACTGCCCACAGCATCCGGCCATCCCGGCCCTTTCCTTGCCACATTGTCCTCAGTTTCTCCAGCAACTTCGGAGTCATTGGCTTCCTGGGTCGAGCATGACCTGTCTTTCCCTGAGCTCTTTTTATCCCTCTGATCACCAACTCGAGTTTTGGCATACCCTCCATGTTTGGGGTGCCCCACCCCTCCTCTATGTGCAGGTGGTGCACCGCTGAGAGATAACACTTGATTGAGGTGGCCATCATGCCCTCTTTGGCTAGGAAGGCCACATAACGACATGGGTTCTGCTCTATGATTGGTAGTATGTTGATGTGATGTGTACAGTGCAGAATCTTGTATAGTGATTCTTTGCTGCTGCATAGGTCCTCCATGTGGAGTCCTGGCCACAGAAGAAGTCCACTGCTCCATCCAGTCCCTCCTTGTCCAGTTTGGTTCTTGGAGTAGCAGCATGTCCAGTAGCTCTGCTGACACTGCTGATTCTTGCTCCTGTGCCTGTGGACATCACAAACGGAAGCCTGTTACATTGTTTCTGGATAGGGCATCTGCCACATGGTTTCTCAGCCACTGGTTCCTCAGCCACATGGTTCCTCAGCCACATGGTTCCTCGGCTACATGGTTCCTCAGCCACATGGTTCCTCAGCCACATGGTTCCTCAGCCACATGGTTCCTCAGCCACATGGTTCCTCAGCCACATGGTTTCTCAGCCACATGGTTCCTCAGCCACATGGTTCCTCAGCCACATGGTTTCTCAGCCACATGGTTCCTCAGCCACATGGTTCCTCAGCCACATGGTTCCTCAGCCACATGGTTCCTCAGCCACATGGTTCCTCAGCCACATGGTTCCTCAGCCACATGGTTCCTCAGCCACATGGTTCCTCAGCCACATGGTTCCTCAGCTACATGGTTCCTCAGCCACATGGTTCCTCAGCCACATGGTTCCTCAACCACATGGTTCCTCAGCTACATGGTTCCTCAGCCACATAGTTCCTCAGCCACATGGTTCCTCAGCCACATGGTTCCTCAGCCACTGGTTCCTCAGCCACATGGCTCCTCAGCCACTGGTTCCTCAGCCACATGGTTCCTCGGCCACATGGTTCCTCAGCCACATGGTTCCTCAGCCACATGGTTCCTCAGCCACATGGTTCCTCGGCCACATGGTTCCTCGCGTGTGGCTAAACGGTTTTTGTGACTCTACAAATCTCTCTCTTCTCTCTCCCCCCAGTGAAAAATCCTGTATGAATTCCTGTCATTCTAGTTCATGCAATTCTGATAAACTTCAGTCAAATCATTTTACTTATTTGCTTATTCTTCATTGAGCTGTTGTTGAAGGACTTTTTCAGATTTGCCAATTGCTTGATTATGATTTAAACAGTTTACTATGTGATTATCCCTTTTTATTATGTATCTCTGAGGCAATGTCAGTAAATTGGTCAGTTTCTGTAAGCACACAAGTGCTAATATCACAGCATCAGAAGCACAGTGTCATATTAGCTTGTATAACCAGGTTTTGTGCCGAAGTGGTAGGGGCACCCTGAAATCCCCCACCCCCTCCAAGCCGTAGTTCCCCCCAGATTTAGTAAGTAGCTACAACAGCTGTAAGCTTGAATTATGTGACAAAACACAGATCAGTGTAAGGTATATACACCTTCATATAGGGATGCCCATCAAAGCAGTGTTGGTTTAAAAAATGAGTGTGGCTAAGTACACCACCCCCAGCGCAGAATCCTGTATGACACTCTGATAGCGTAGTCATCATATGCTTTTTCTGAAGTAAAAGTATGTTCTTTCCCCAATTTATGATGTCACTATGAAGCATTTGTGCATTTTTCAGCTGATGTTGTGAGAATAGGGAACAAGAATTTTCTTCCGTTGGCCAAATATATTGGCTTCCAGTATTCAGATGTGCAGTGATGGGGGAAAAAATGGCCATTTTTCACATGCAGTTCATAGAATAAGACTAGGACAAGTCATAGGAGCCATGACAACCACTAAGGCCATAAGCAACTTGTCATGATACAGTATAGTATTGATGATCATTACCAAATGCAAGTCTTATGACCTCATAGAGGTAGTTGCAGATCTTATAAGTCCACAATTAATTTGCTAATTTTTTCGACAGACAATGTTGGTTGGTTGTTGTTTGTTTGTTTGTTTGTTTCTTTGTACCCTCAGCGCACATGTACGAGAGGGTTGTAGTAGTTGCCCTATCTATTAATGTCTGTCATGCTCTGATTTTGGAGATTACTGACAATGAACCGTTGATTTAGGTATGAACTTATTCAGAAAGAAAACTTAGGACCTTTTATTGTGCTACTTTTTTTAATTTGGGGCTAATTGTTGATAAAATGTGAAGCTTTCAGCTCCGCGTTGGTACCAGCTGGGTAGCGTCACGTCATAATCACGTGAGCATATAATTTCTTGCAGCCCGTAGTGTAGTTTGCTTTATGCTCAGGGAAGTTAACCGACGAAGTTGAAAGAAGTGAAGTTTCACGTTGAAAAATTATAACAGTGAGTGTTTCTGGCTAGTTTAGCTTCTCTTATAAAGACAGCATTTCCATGTACTGTTTTCTTTGCTCGGTCCATTTTGACGCCTCATTAAAATAGCTAACAGATTGTTTTGTTCATTTTGGTCTGAGATTATATTATTATAATAGCTAGGTAATGTTTAATAGCACTGAGGGTTCGCACCTTTGCTGCTTCAATTGTTTTGTTTTTGTTTTGTTTCTTGTGCTTGTTTAAAGCTCATCTGTACATAATTTATAACCAGTACACAATGTTTTTTGTACGGTTATGAAGAGGTGGTGTTGTTTCACTGACACACACGCCCTTCCTTCTGCTGTAGCTCAAGTACGCAAGCACACAATCATACACACCCACTCATATACAGTCCTAGGGGGAAAGGCATTATACTTGTGATGTGCTTCAGTTAAAAAAATTGACATACAAGGTGAAAGGGAAAAATTCATCTTAAATATAAAATCATCATGCACAATTTATTCAAACTACATGGCTGACTTTTTTAAATTAGCGTACGAGACCATACACAATTTTTGGGACTTTAAGAATTATTGCGCCGTGTAGATCCTAACTCTGTATAAAGGCTTTGCTTACTAACAAAAGAAACACAAAAAGCAGCAAATATTATTTTTATTGTTTGTTCTTAGCTAGTCAGCACATGTAACACACAACACTCTCACATGCGCTCATTCACTGGATATACCAACACAAGATTTACATTGTAGTCTCTCGGTGGCTTGACTTGTTGGGCAATGGATTTTCAAGTACGAACAGCGATGACAAACAGCGTGTTAACCAAGGTAACGAGCGAACACAAAAAACGTGAGAGTCAAAGTACAAACATGACATACATACGTCCAAGCATATATAGTAGTATGTACTAGTGGTGTGCTTGAGCACAAATGGCGAGCGAACCTAAACTACACTATTGTTAAATGATTGATTTTAACTTCTAACACTCAAGCTACTAAAATATTGTCGAGTTTTTTAATTGCGTATATATGGTAAAGTCATTCAATGCCATAGTAACCACTCCCCGCAACTGTTTGAATTAAAATAAAAAAGCAAACAAAATCAAGTCACTTTAAACATTTTCTTTGTGATATTCTTAGTAGTAGTTGTAACGCACAATACTTTCACAAAACTGAACATACCTACGCAAGACTTACCTACAAGGTTTGTCTAGTAAATACTGTTGTGTAGGGCTTATAACTATGACAAATAGTGTATTAACTTCCACCGCCACTAACTCAAATAGAAGTAGATCTCCAGTAAGTCAGTGACTTAAAAATGTTTTGCTTGTGGTTTTTGAGGTGTGGCTTTGCACCTGAAATTAATTCTTCAATTGCCAAAAAATAGATGCTATTTGGTAACAACACAATAGAATGTCATTATCCAAACACTTCAGTTAACTGAACATTATAAGTCTAATTGGCGAGTGAGCGAAGCGAGCTAGACACTAGTAGGGGTAACTCCAATAGAAAACCGGGGATGTTTGTTTATATATATGTATATCCAAACATATATAAACAAATATCCTCGATTTTCAATTGCGTTACCTCTGATAGTGTCTCGCTTGCTTTGCTCACTCACCAATTATACAAATAGCTTTGTCCCTAGCAGCTGTTTATTGAAACACCACTTTGGCGTGCATACATGTGTGTGTATGTGTATATGTGAGTGAAGTTTCCCATACACACCTCAATGTTTGTATTGTTTCAATTGCGACAGCACAGCCAAAAATGTATTGTGTTGTGTTGAAGACCAAAGCCAAAGCTCCTTCCACTTGTCAATATTTTTTAGTTATCATTTCACTGTCATTCCACATTTATAATTATCTAGCATGCAAAATTTTCCCGTATTTGTACATGCGTTTTATCACTTTCGCATATCACCTGATGTTAGTAGCAGCAACAAAAATGGTGTTTATTATTGAATAATTCATGTGCTTAAACGAATTGAATGAATGGGTATATTTTTAGTTTCTCACCTCTAGTTTCTTAAACCTAAGTGAAGTGTTTCACACACACTGAAATTGAAATTTATCAGTACTCTTGAGGTCAGAGTGCACTCTCCATGTATAGTAATATTTTATCAGGAGCTCATAATATAGTCTGCTATGCTTTTGAAGCGGTAATTTTTTATCCAGCTGTTTGCTTGCTGTGTAATGACACTAATATTATGGTGGTGCAGTCTTATGATAGGTCTCATAGTCGACTATGTATTGTTGATCGACAAGGTGAACTAAATTTCATGTTCTCATGTCTACCCCAAGGATAGCCAGCTTTTATAGGCACAAACTTTAATTCATTAGGATTCTTACGATGGCACAAGAATTAAAGGCAGCTGAACTCACTAGCTTCACTGGCTTGCCAATAATTGTTGTTATTGGCGAGCGAGCGAAGCGAGCGAGCAACTCTAAGATGTAGTCTATGGAAATCCTGAATACGTCGTCGTAAATAAACGCTCGCGCACATACGTGGTCGTTTAAACGCGCGCGCATACGTGGTCGTTCAAACTGAATACGTGGTCGTTTAAACGCGAGCGTATTCCATTTGCGCACCCTGAATACGTGGTCGTTTAAACGCGAGCGCATTCCATTTGCGCATATGGCGCATGCCCACCAAGCAACTAAGCAACAACAAGTTTGGTTCTCTCAGCTCAGCTTACCATGGCACTTACGGAAGAACAGAGACTGAGAAACAATGCACGAAGAAGAGAAAAACTTGCTCAAGAAAGTAAAGAAGAGAGGGAGGAAAGGTTGAGTAAGAGAAATGCGAGAGATAGAGCGAGAAGAGCTGAGAAGCGGAGGACAGTGGAGCAGAATGAACCACAGGAAAAAAGACCGAGGCTAACCTTGGCATCATTCTTACCTACATTCGGGGATTGCAAGGTCCAAGACACACTGAATAAATTCCACATGGAAATGTCTACCATTACAGTAGCTGCATGCTCAACCTGCCAGGAAAGTTTTCCTGGAATGGTAATGGTACCAAGGCATGGTGAGTGTACTCGCTGCAGCAGGGACAGGGGCACGCCAAAGCTATATTCAGAAGAAAATAACATGCATCCTGGAGCAATACCATCTCAGTTGAAGGTATAATTAATTGACAATGTCTATGTAACATAACCTAAAAAAAAAAAATTCACAGGGCTTGACACAGGTGGAAGAGATGCTGATATCCACTGTTCTCCCCATCTTGTCAGTGTACCGGTTACCCCACGGTCAGTATGGCTACAGTGGTCACATAATCAACTTGCCGCAAGACATGACCACCTTTGTCACCTCCCTGCCAAGGCACTCCAATGAACTCGATGTCCTGTTGGTGAGGAAAGAGGGATCTTCAGCATCCCATCGTGACTTCCGGGTCCGTCGTTCTGTTGTCCTGCGTGCACTCCAGTGGTTGAAGACAAATAACATTTACTACAAGGATGTGAAGATAGATATGGACAAACTTAGACAGCTGCCAGAAGATGGAGACCTGACTGGTCTCTCCACAGTGATGATGGAAATGTCTATTAATGAGGACACCACCACAGAGCAGGAGGACCCACATGCTGCCAACCTTACAACCCCAATGCAATTGAAAGTGTCAACATTTCCCCAGAACCTCGCTCGCCCAACCAATGCTACACGAGCATTTTCTAGTTATTGTTATCGTGGTCTACAGGGTAATCACCCACTGTCATGAAAGCGCCCACTCTGTCCATTTCTCTGATATAATGAACGTCCACGTACGTTTTAAATTGCTCACGAACAGATATTCATTGTCAATATTCATTGTCAATTATGTGACCAGCAATAGAAATCTACTATCATTCCAAGCAAAATTGATAGCAGTGAAACCACTTTTCTGAGGAGGATAGTGATGGCAAAATCGAGAGAGCCTTCCAGACTAAACCACAACTGAACTGGACTGAGCTGGGTCAGTCCACTATATAATGTAGCTCAGTCCAAGGGGGGAGGGAGGTGTTTACGTGAAAGTAATGAGTGTGTGTGTGTGTGTGTGTGTGTGTGTGTGTGTGAATGTATGTTGGTCCTCATGTTCAGTCATGTGTGAAGTATTAATTAATTGTTTACTGTTTGTGTCATCTGGCCTATGTTTGTCCCTTGCTTGCTTGTTCCTCCATCATGCCGATCTTACTCGCTCACTCCAACTTTACTTTTTTTGCGTAATAGTAGAGGGTCTGGTGTTGATGTTCTTAAAAAATTCAATTCTTGCTGAAATGCCTTTACAGAAACGAAATAAAAAATAAAATATTCATACATTTTTAAAGCTAAAAATTCGGACTTGCCTTTTATGATGGTTTGATCTTAAATTCAGTCATGACACTGCTACAGAGTTCAAACACAGTTCACAGCTTGTTCACTTTCTAGTTACTAAATTCTGAGCTTCAGAGCCTCGTACCACACAAAAAAAATTGGGGCTGACTGACGTTCAAAGGTAAGCGTTACGGCAACCATAATTTTTTTAAGTATTCTAAAAAATAAAGTACTGATGCTTTCATTTCCAATGTTTTAGTGCTACGTCACAGCAATGTAAAAAAAAAATTAGAATGTTACATTGGATAATTGATTTTTTTTTTTAATCAGAGAAGTGCCTACTTGAATGATCAGTACCATGTGCGCTTATGCCTGTGAATGGGTTAAGGAAATGATGACTTGTGTGTAGCTAAGAGCAAGTGAGGATTCAACAGGGAAGGCTAAGTCCATAATCACGGATTGAAGTACAGTGAGACTGAGAATCAGAAAGAGGTACAGACGAAGGAGAAGAAGGGAATCCATTACTCTTGAAGAAAGAGCTCAAGAAGAAAGAGCAGGAGAGGGAAAGTGATGTAACAAAACCAAGTGGTGCAGAATATAAGAGATAAAAAGTTTATGCATTCCTAATTTGTAAAACATGTTATATCAAGCGCCGTTGTGTGGTAGGGTACTTGCTACTTGTTGAAGACCAAAGAAGCTAATTTCAACTGGACTCTATTAGCTAACTAATTATCATTCACTTTTACTTATGCATCATTTCACACTTACCGAGCATGCTCAATATTCTTGTTTTATGTACATGCGTATTACTATCACATTCACGTATCACCTTTGTTACCCGTGGTCTCTTTCTCTTCTCGTTGTTATTCAAACCGTTTTACATCTGAATATTATCAAGCCACTGCTAGACTGTATAATTAATACCTAGCTAATTAGCGAGAAGTCCGGAGCGGGGAATTGTTTCCAGTAAACGTTCCCAGTCTGTTACTGAGAGCGGAAGTCTCAGACATCAACCGAGAGGCCAGCCTTACAACCTGACTCGCTAGAGGTTGACTGTGCGTGAGTATTCCCCTCTTCATTTGGTCCTTTGAGCCGAATACACCCAAAGACCATAGACACTTGGGTGTTTTTTGTATTACGTTTTCCGATCAACACTTCACAAGTATAATATTTCAAGAGTCATCGTCTAATCGTTACCAGTCTTTTTCTTCCGCTTGTTTTTCAAACTTCCATTACTTCATTCAATATTTCGGAACTTGTTAAAGCCGTCGCCATGTCTACTCTCAAATTTGAATCCGAATTAGCCAAAATCGACGGGATCCATGATCTGCGTAAATTGAAGGACAAGCGGGCAGCTCGCGATCGGGTTATGAAAATGCACGAAAAAATTGTGATGGACTGGATTGAGCAACCGATCGAGAATTTAAACGAAATGGAGATCGAAAAGAAAATAGGGGAAGTTACCTTTTCCTCTGAACTCTATCGTGCTCTTCAAACCAAGTTCGAAGAACTTTCTGCCCAGGACGAGCATTTCTACTTAGAGCAAGAGCAAGAACGAGCGGAACCAATTCTAGCTAAAGGAGAAGCTTCACTAACCACACTTCATAAACTATTTAAAGTCAAGCAATTGCACTTAAAAGGTCAAGAACTCTTATTTAATTTATCTGTTCTGCAAGATCTTGATCAACTCAATACAATCACAGGTCGAGCTGAAACAGTTGAATTTAAATCAAAGGTTATGGAATTTCACAGGGACACTATCACTTATTCTGAAGTATCATCACTTTCTGATAATCGTTCTGATCTCATGATGGGAGTTAAGAAACTCATGCAACGATTGAATGAAGAGCAGTTGAGTCATGAAAGGTTTACTTCTGCTTCTTCTTCTTTTACTAGTGACTCACCATCTGACTACAAAGTCAACAAACTTAAAATAAAGTTACCACGTTTTGATGGAAATCCCCTCCATTGGAACAGTTTTTGGGAGAATTTCGAGGAGACTATCAAGGCTGAACGAGGAATGGTTGAACCTCACAAGAAAAATGCTCTCATAGAGGCTATGCAGTGTCCCAAAGCTAGGGAAGTTGCAGAAACAGCATCCAAAGGATCATACACATACATGCTAGATCGCCTTAAGTCCAAGTATGCCATGCCACGAATTCTTTTCCCACTTCACTGGAAGGCCCTGACCATTCGTTCCACTGTAAACTGGAAAAAAGAAGATATTGATCATTTGGCCAATGATTTGGATTATCATGTTCGTGGACTTCAAGAGATTGACGCGGCTAGTTTTGAGCATATAATAGCTTATTTGGTGATCCAATCTTTTTCAAAGGAGTGCAGGGAACAATGGGACCGCTTTGAGGGAGTATCTACAAACCCACCTGTCCTAAGTCAAGTAGTGGACTTCATTCAGCAATCCTCATTACGCCTTTCAGGTCGTGAAGATGACGATCAATCATCTTATACATTTTCTGGGACCAATTGCAAGCCTACTGCTGGACCTAAACGAGCTAAAGTCTCTCAGACTAGATCTAGGGACAATAAAGCCAGGTCCCAGGAAGCCAGGTCTCAAGAAAACAAGTCTATCTGTTCCATTTGTAAAGGAGAAGGACACAAGGCTTTTCAATGTCAGACTTTCAAAGACAAGACACCTACACAACGCAGCCAGGTGGTAAGGGAATTACACTTGTGTTTTAATTGTCTTTCTTCTGGCCACTCGGCCACTCAGTGTCGTAATCCAGGCAGATGTCGCAGTTGTGGACGTCTTCATCACAGTCTCCTCCATGAGGAATCTCCTGCTCCAGTGACTGAAGCTGCTAGGAATAATGCTGTAATTACTAAAGATTCTTCTTCCAGAGTTCTAGCAACTTCTATGGCAGATATCAGATCTGAACATGCCTCAAGATTTGGTCGTCTTTTCCTGGATCCAGGGTCCGAAGCTACACTCATCACAAAGAAGATGGCTAAATTACTACGTGCTCTACTCTCTTCCAGGCATCTTGACATCTTAGGAGTTGCTGGTGGAACAGTCAAATCTACTTACATCACCCACGTTCAGCTGCAGTCAATTAATTACCCATCAGAAGAACCTGTTACTATCCAATGCCACATTGTTGATGAACTCCCCAAGGTTAACCAAGGAGTTGACCTGGATCTCCATAGAAAGGTTATGTCTGATTTGAATTTATATCCCAATGCTGATTGTCATACAGGTTCAGATGGTGCTGAAGTAGACATTCTTCTATCTTCTGAAGACACAAATAAGTGGATGAAGGGAGATCAGAAGACAGTTGGAGAATGGGAAAGCCTCACTGGTTCTGCTGTGGTAGTTGCCAAATTGAACACTACCTATCTGAAGACCAAGAATGGCTGGACAGCATCTGGACCCTCTTTGCAGGAAGTCCAAGAAAGCTCTTCTTCTCATGTCACACTTGCCACATCTGATAGCTCTGAGGAATCTCTTGATATCCAGTTAGAGAGACTTTGGAGGATCAATTCAGTCCCTAAGGATGAGACACAGCACTCACCTGAAGATCAGTCAGCCCTTGATCAATTCAAGGTTTCATGCTCACGTCTACCTGATGGTGCCTATCGGGTATCTCTGCCTCGAAAGTCGTCCCCACCTGTTTTGGGTGAGTCAAGAAGTATGGCTCTTAGACGCTTCTATTCCAATGAGCGTTCTCTTCAGAGTAGAGGTTTGTTGGAGGAATTTCACAAAGCTATGTTAGAATATATATCACTAGGCCATGCCGAACTTGTACCCCATAAAGACCTTGATAAACCTGTGTCTGAGTGTTATTACTTTCCAGTTCACATGGTTACAAAAATCAGCTCAACCACAACCAAGTACAGACCAGTCTTTGATGCTTCTGCTTCAACAATGTCTGGATCTTCATTCAATGACACATTATTGTCTGGACCTACTCTCTACCCTCTCCTCAGCACTCTCATTCATAAATTCAGGATCCATAAGGTTGTCTTTTCTGGGGACATCAGCAAGATGTTTAGGTGCATTCATCTATCCCCAGCTGAAAGAGACTATCATCGTTTTCTTTTGAGGGGGGAGGATGGACAGATTGAAGACAGTCGAATGACCAGACTAACATTCGGTGTGAAAGCATCACCTTTCATTGCCACCAGTGTTCTCCAGAAAGCAGCTGATGACATGTCTCTAAAGTATCCTCTGGCATCAGGTATTATGAAATCCAGTTTTTATGTGGATGATTTGTTGACAGGTTCAGACTCTGTTGACTCTACCTATGAACTTTGGAAGCAATCCACAGATCTCTGCCAGGAAGCAGGTTTTCTTCTCAGGAAAATACGCAGTAATTCACCAGCATTCCTAAGTCGCATTCCTGAAGACTTACTAGAAAATGAGAAGACCATGATTTTGCCAACTGATTCATCTCTCCATGGAAAATGTCTTGGAATTCACTGGGATACTTTTCGTGATGTATTTTATGTTTCCCTACCAACTCTGTCCGTAGATGAGGTACCCACCAAACGTTTTGTGGCTTCTGCAGCAGCTAAAGTCTTTGATATTATGGGATGGTTTGGACCAGTTATTCTCACAATCCATGCATTTCTTCAGCATCTTTGGAAGCTCAAACTTAATTGGGATGATCATATTCCTCAAGAACATCTTACAGTTTGGAATAAGTGGTCTAGTGACTTACATTTATTATCTGATCATGCTATTCCTCGTCCT
>WLWD01000388.1_pt1 | contig 37837 bp, 23 predicted proteins | sample 6712731 | NCBI WGS metagenome assembly WLWD01 (sample SAMN12718690, study PRJNA576275) | sponge metagenome | isolation source: marine sponge | host: Mycale hentscheli | place: New Zealand: South Island, Marlborough, Capsize Point | collected 2014-11-01 | reverse complement strand
TTATAGAGGGGGGGGGGGGCCGAAAGTTAAGTGGAAACTTGACCACACCCATTTTATCACATCCACTAATTAATTTTTTTTGGTTTCTTTCTGAATATTTCAATTTGTTACATACACGAAAAAAATTACACTCACTGACAACAATAAAGAATTAGTCAAGAATTTATTGAAGCAAGTTATATAGTCATAATACCATCCGTCTTGGATGAGAATTCATCCACCACTTCCTCTGAAGTAATTTCAATGTCACGGTGGTAATAATTTGCCAATCCATTAAGACGGTCTTGTCCCATACTACTCCTCAGTGAAGTCTTGATCAATTTGAGCATGCTGATGGAACGTTCACATTCACAGCTTGTAATTGGCAATGTGCCCATTATACATAAAAGAGTGTGAATATTGGGAAAGAAATCACAATCTGCATGTACTAGGCTTTTCTCTGGAGTACAAAGGATTACAGCTAATTCAGAGTCAGCTTTCTATTTGTGCTGCCTTGGATCTTTAGACTGAACTCTCTTTGACATTTTCACATTACAAACTGGCAATCTTGCTATCATAAGGCAATGTTAGTAGAATGCCAGCACAAGTAAGTGGTCATGGTGTAAACGAAGTACACTAACCACAGAAAGAAGTATTAAATGCTGGCTGTATTACATGTTTGTGCCTTGTGTGTATCACATGTCGGTGTGTGTGGTGTGTGTGGTGTGTGTGTACGGGAGGGGGGGGGGGGCCAGGGCCCCATGGGCCCCCCCCCCCTGGATCCGCCCCTGCTCTACTAGCTAATACTTTAAAAAAAAAAAATTTTTCAAAAAATTCCACTTTTCCCATCAATATAAAATAGAAATAATATTGTTTGATGTATTTTATACCAATATTATATTAGTTCAACAACGGTGTTTGGTGCTGATTGTGATCATGTAGGAGTCATCTATGAGTGTCCACAAAGAACATTATGCCGTCGGACGTCGAGCTCCACTACAAAACAATTTCATATACACAAAAACACAGACAACAAAGATATTTGTAATACAAACAACAAATTATTCATGATCCTATATAATTGCAACGTTATGATGTATTGTATGCGGTTTCATACAGGATTTTTGTTTGGGGGAGGGGGGTGGGGCTCCGAGTGTACTTCGCCACACCAATTTTTTGGAACCTTCACTACTTTGATGCACATCTTTGCATAAGAGTTTATACTTCAGACTGATGATCAGTGTTCGATCCTATGCACTAAATGGCTCAGTTATGATAGGAACATAATGGGATACAATATCACACCAAAAATAAATGCTTCCAAAATGTTCATTTCTATTCAACTCCCAAAATTCTAGGGGGGGGCGGGGGGGGGGGGGGGGGATCCCAGGGCTAGCTCCCACTGTATGAACCGCTGGTATGTATACTCCACACTGTCCATGAGAGTAACAATCACCGTTGTATTGAGAAAGTGTAATTTGAAAATGAAAAGCAGTACAAGCACACACGTGGAATTCAACTTACCCGGCATGGATGGTGTCACAGACTGAATGATCCCTCCCAGGTTAGAATCCGGAACCTCCACTACAATACCAAAAAAACACAGACAACAATGATATTTGTAACACAACAGCTGGCCTCGCTGAATTGCCCCCCTTCATATGATTCATAATCACACATAGGTTTAGATTTTTGAAGGAAAAAAAAAAAAGGAAGACACTATGCCATCAGGATTGGAAGTTCTTCTCTTCTTTCAGCGGAAATTGCAACTTCCTTTAGGCTTATGAATTGCCTATTGTAAACTGAGTTGGATTTTGGGGTGTTCAGTGGGGTAGGAGGGGAGCGGGGCGGGGCGATCCCTCCCGTCATTGCTTTTCACTGACATTCTTGTGTGTCATAACCCCCCCCCCCCCCGCCCCAACTGGACACCCAAATATCAGTAAGTTGAAATGAAAAAAAAAAAAAAAAAAGATACAGGTGAATACAGATCATAAATACAAATGTATAATTTATTATACATAAATTGGCTGGTGTACACACACACACACGTACACACACACACACACACACACAGACACACTTGTCTTGTCTTGTCTCAATACTGCCCACAACGGGTCACGCGTCCCTCCAATGGAGGGTATGAGTAGGGCCTCAACTCGGCTGGGGATTATGGGTGCACCGATGAACAGCAAGACCGCCGGCACTTCGAAACCATCGCTGGCATACTCCACATTGTACAGCGCCTTGCTGGTCCTTCACTGGTTTCTGTCGTTCTTGTAAACACTTGTGTCGTTTGAGGTCTCCAGGCCGTGCGAAGTTACGTCCACATACACTACATATCACATCAACTGCTGCTGCATTAGTGAGCTGCTCTTCACTCTCGTCAACCTCCTCTCTCCTGCAAGTATGTACAGCCAGCCCTCCTTTGCTCCTAAACCATCTCTCACAATCCTTACATTGAACTGCACCAACTTGCTCACTCACTGGCTTTGCCCTCTCCGCCCTACACTTGTGACGTGCCTTATTCACTTCTCTGCTAAAGCTCCTTCCACACTCAGCAACACTGGTCTCATACCTCTTGGCTGTGGCTGATGGCTCTCCACTAACTTCTTCTTCCACATATCTCTCCACTGCTTTCTGTCTAGGGTCTTATCATACCAGGAGCCATCACTCAGTCCCACTGTCTTAAGGTCTGTCTTAGCCAAATCCCTCCATCTCCTTCAGGGTCTACCTTTAGGGCGAGTCTGGGGCAACCAACTGAAGAGACACATCTTGGGTAGACGATTATCAGGCATTCTTGCCAGATGGCCTAGCCATTGCAGGCGCCGGCTAGCTATCTTTGCTGTCAAGGTCTCAGTATCTCCCCACCTTTCCCGCACTTGTGCTGATGATATCCTCTGCTCCCACTGTTGGCTGTTGGTAATGCCAAGCACTGCTCTGAGGCACTTGTGATGGAATGTGTTTAACTTCTTCAAATGTCTCTTAAGTGGAACCCAGCACTCAGAGCCGTACAGCAATACAGTGAGTACACAAGCTCTGTATACATGTCTCTTGGTGGTCATAGACAAGTGTGCATCCTTGAAGACAGCTCGCCGCAATGCTCCACAGGCTTTGGAAGCTTTGGCCAAGCGTATCTCGATCTCCACATCAATTCTGCCACTGCCAGCGATCAGAGAGCCCAGGTAAGGGAACTCACTGACCCACTCAATTTGGCCGTCGTCCACAACAATGGGAGCCTTGTCTTCTTCTGTCGCCGTGCCTCCGACCATTAAGAACTTGGTCTTGGAAACACTTACTGTTAAGCCGAACTCCTTAGCCACTTTCATGTAGACCCGCAATGTAGCTGCAGCCTCCTTAGATTGAGCCATCAAGACCACATCATCAGCAAACTCTCCTTTCCTGAGGCATATCTCTCTAGCCTTCTGAGTGGATCTACGGAAGAGGTATTGATCTAGATTGTACAAGATCTTGGTGCCGGCATCATCAACATCCTTAACTCTCTCCATCCAGATCTCTGCCATGGCACAAGCATACAAGTTAAAGAGGGATGGAGCCATCGTGCATCCTTGGCGTATGCCATTAGTCACTTCAATCTCCTCTAACTCCTCCCCCTCCAGCCTCACCTTGGCCTTTATGTTTTTATGGAAGGACTTGACAATATCCACTAGCACCTCAGGTATCCCCATTTTCTTCAACACTATCCACATTTGCCTCCCGCGACCGAATCGTATGCCTTCTTCAAGTCCACAAATACAAAGTGTTGTACTGCCTGGTGTTCCACCGCCTTCTCAACTAGCTGTCTGATGACAAATATCATGTCTGTGCACCCACGACCTCGCCTGAAACCGCACTGTGACTCTGGCAATACCTTCTCCGCCACAACCTGTAGCCGACTCTGAACTATCCTGGCTACTAGCTTGCCTACCACATTCAATAGCGCTATTCCCCCACATGCAGGTTGCCTTTCTTCGGGATAGGGACAAGGATAGCATTTATCCAGTCCTGAGGTACTTGCCTTTCCTCCCAAACCATGCTCAAGAGTTCTCTCAGCATTGCGACAAATCCACTGTGCTTCCAACCTACTTTCAGCATCTCAGGGAGGATCCAGAGCTCCCAGCATCTTTCCCATTCTTCAACTTTGTCAGCTCCTTCATCACTTCTACCATGCTTGGGACACCAGCCAGAGTATCATCCTCCTCCCGTTGCTTCACCTGCTCCAACACACTTGGGTCATACTCAGACACTACGTTGAGTACCTTAGTGAAGTGTTGCCTCCAGCGCACATGTTGTGCGTTAGTGCTCTTACAAGGTACGCCCTCACTATCGTGAATGGTGACCGCTCTAGAGGGAAGCAGTCCCCTCCTGCCTCGCTGCATGTCACGGATACATCTCCACGCCACTTTCCCTCCAAACCGCTCTCTCTCCACTTCCTCAGCCTTCTGCATGTACCATGCATTCTTAGCACCCATGTAGTCTCCCCTAGCCATTTTGAATCTTGTGAGGTCAGCCTGCTTCGCTGAACCCAACCACTTGGTGTAAGCGTCATTCCTGAGATTGAGAAGTGGTTTCAGCTTGTTCAGGGACTCCTGGAACCAATCTGGCTGCCGTCGTGTTGTTGTTCCCAACACATTCTCTGCTGCTGTTGTCAGAGCAGCACGGACTACATCCCATCTTTCAGCTACATCTTCATCATCCTTGCATGCTTCATCAGTTCGCTCCAGAACCTCATTCAGATACCTGTCACACATCTCCTGCCTTTCTACTTCCTCATTCAACAGCTTCCCCACATCATACCTCTTGGTCTTCGTCTTCCTGGCCCTTGACATATAGTGAAACTTCATGGTAGCCACAACAAGGTGATGGTCAGTGTTACAAACAGCCCCTCTCTTTACAGTCACATCCTGGCACAGCTTCCTGTCCTTCTGCCTCACTACAATGAAATCGATGCAGCTCCACTGCTTGAACCTTGGGTGTTGCCAGGTCTGCTTGTGGATATCTTTCTTCTCAAACCAGGTGTTGCAGATGGTAGCCTGGTGAGAAGAAAAAAGGACAGAAGCTCCATTTCTGCGTTATTGGCCACTCCTAGCCCATGGTCATCTCCACCCATTCTGGAGCCCACACGGGCATTGAAGTCACCAAGAATCACATAGCTCTCTCTTGAAGGAACTGAGGCGATAAAGTTGTCCACTATGGAGAACTTATCTTTGTCTAGTCTGCTAGCTGCCCTGGTAGGTGCATAACATGACATCACGTGCAACTTCCTGCCACACCATGCAAACTGCAAGCAGGCAGAGACACATCATGAACTCCATGCCTTCCACTGTTTGCCACCTTTCTTCCATGCGTCCATAGCTATGTCCCTAAGCACTAGTGCCTCTCCCTCCCCCCTCTGGAGCGGTTCACCTTTGGCAGGTGCTGCTCTGCCTGAAGTCAATACCACACTATCACTCACTTCATATACTTCACACCCAAACCATTTCGTCTCCTGCAAAGCCCCCACTACCACATTATATCTCTCTAGCTCACACACTATCTGGTCTACTTTCCTTTCTTCTCCTCTCTGGCCATCAGCCCACTGACTGGCCACCTCAACCGAGCCTTCTGTGTCCACTATGGACCGCACATTCCATGTGCCAAGCTAAGGTTCTGGTATACATTTGTCTCATGAATTATTCATAAGTAATCTTTTTTATCATTATTTTGTATATCATCATTTTAGTGAAGTCAAAACTGTGTTATAATGAAAATATGTCAAAATGCCTCTAAAATTAGTTCATAAATAAAAATTAGAAAAGGATAATTCAATGTAACAGATTAAACTAAAGTTAGCAGCTTCACCGCCAAGTTAGAACTATACCTCCCGTCCAGAAAAGACAATTTATACCTAGAAAGTAATAAAAAGTAATTCTGCAGGGCGCATCTCAGCTATTATAGCTCTACGCCTATCGGCAAACCGTGGACAGCACCATGAACCGTGAACATAACTCTGGAAAACTAGACCTGAAGACGACTCCGGACTTCACTGTGTTTCAACCGGCATTTTGTTTTAAATACTTTGTGAAAGGCCCCGCCTCACAGTTCGCTGAATTAGAATAACACGTTGCCGTCATTCCAGAGCTGGCCCAGTTCAAACTAATTGGCGGTGAAGTTCAGCCATCTCCTCGAAGACCGTAAAGCCAGGGAAGTGCTCTTCTTGCCGCCGCGTTCGCGGGAAATCTCCCGCGCTCCGCTGGAGTTAGCTCTGATTTTCGTGTGGATGGGGAACCAGAAGAATCGGAGGGCGACATACAGTAAGCATAACAGGCATGCATACAGGAAAAAAAAGCTACCCTTGGAAAAAAAGAAACTAAAGAGCTAAACAGTAAATAATCCAATACTAGATAAAGAGAAGATTGGGAGTTTGGAAGGCAGCAGAATAATAAATTTAGATCAGTTACAACTGTACACTGAGAATATTAGTAAGCATGCAAGCCAGTGTTCTGGGTCTGTGGTTCTAAATGGTGAATCAAGATATGGATTAGCCTCCATACTGTCAGCCAAATGCACTACCTGTAGTCATGTTATTGCTTTTCCAATCTCCACTAAGGTGAAAGGTCCTCGTGGCTATAAGCGTTGGCAATGTAATTTAGCAGCTGTATGGGGGCAAATGGTGACTGGTGGGGGGCACAGCAACCTAGAAGAGTCAATGAGCATTGTAGGAGTGCCTGTGATAACCAATGCTAGCTTTGTTCAGACTGAAAGGGCAATCGGTGAAGCTTGGAAGCAGGAACTCTTGGAAAGCATGGCTGAAGCAGGAAGAGAAGAGAAACGATTGGCTGAGCAGAGGAATGAGTATCATGAAGGTGTTCCTGCTATCACTGTCATCGTTGATGGAGGTTGAAGTAAGCGGTCTCACAAGCACTCCTACAACGCTAATTCTGGAGTTGGAATAATAATAGGTGCTGCCACCAAGAATATTCTCTTCATTGGTGTCCGGAACAAATACTGTTATGCTTGTGCACGGAATATCCCCACAGATAAGCACAAATGTTATTGAAACTGGAACCGATCATCATCAGAGATGGAAACAGATATAATATTGGATGGATTTATGGAAGCAGAAAGAGTGCATGGTGTTTGTTACATGAAATTTATTGGAGATGGTGACAGCTCGGTGTATACTACTCTACTTTAAAGTGTTCCTGGATGGGGACATGCAATAAAAAAACTTGAATGTGCTAATCATGCCTGTAAATGTTACAGAGGTGCACTCGAGCGGCTTGTTCAAGACAACCCTTCATATAAAGGCACTGGAGGTCTGACCAAAAATCAAAGTGCTATAAGAATGCGAAGTAAGGAGAAGGACCAGGGGAAAGCACTATCATTACTTCAAAGAGACCTGAGAAATGGACCTCTCCATTGCTTTGGTTTTCACCGGAACTGTAGTACAGACTTCTGTACTACAGCACAGAAAAACATCAGCATGACATCCAACTCTGTCCCATCCCTTCCTTCTGAGTTGTCTAACTCAGAATTATCTATGTCAGAGTCACTCGGTTCTCCAGCTGCAACTACAAGTTTGTCCTTGCCGTCTTCCTCAGCATCTTCAACTTCAATGGCTATGAGGTCAACATCTCCAACGCCAGAGTCAAGTTCTTCAGCTGCAGCTGATCCAGGTTCTTCACAAACTTGGAGTACTGGCAGTAGTGTCGTCAATTTTGAAGTTAGCGATGACGGTGACCTGATTGCTGAGTTAAATTTCAAAAAATATATATATATATATAATATATAATATAATTCTCCAGAAATATTTTTCTGTTGTAATATGACTGCATCTTAGTTCATGCAATTATAATGTTGTTTATCACTGATCGTCTCTAGTAACAATAACTGGCTCGCCGCAAGTCCTGACGGCATAGTGCATGACCCAAGCAACTCAGATCAGCCATCAGGTGTCCTGGAGATCAAGTGCCCTTTAGCAGCTCGAAACAAAAGTATTGCTGAGGCTTGCAGTACCTCCACGTTCTGCTTGGAGCTAGACTCTGACAATCATCTGAGACTGAAAAGAATGCACGACTACTACTATCAGGTGCAGTGTCAAATGTACTGTGCTGATAAAGTTTGGTGTGACTTTGTGGTGCATACAACTGGAGATTTACACGTTGAAAGAATATACAGAGATTAGAAGTGGTGGGGCATTCAGCTTGCTAAATTGAGAAAATTTTATTTTAGTGCATTACTTCCAGAACTTGCAGTTCCTCGTTATAGAAAAGGTGGAATCAGGGAACCAAATTAATTATTTTTTGTTCACATATCCTTTTTTTTTTTATGTTATGACTTACGGTCACTGTCATTTTGCTGTATAATATTTTCTTTTACACTATCCTGTTTTTTTGTTATTTTTTGTTTTTTTTTCTTGCCATGACTTGAACAATCACTGCCTTGCTGTATCAATAACTTTCTGCTTACTGGTTTGACAGCTATGAGGTGTTAATTGTTATTACATCTTTGTGGTGTTGTAGTTGTGACCACTGAGGCATATGTCAAATGTGCGGGCGAAACACTATATCAGAACCTTAAGCCTTCTCATGCTTTGTGCAAAACGATTTCTACCCTGATAGGTTTGCAAAGCCTCAGCAGGAGTACAGACATTGCTCATGCCAAGTGGCACCATCGGTCGACGCCCTGTTCTTAACACACGGTAATCAAGCCTGCGGAGTAGTTTTAGCCGTCCTTAGACGTTGCCCGTCTCCAACCGCGTGGTGTTACTACTCGACCACACACACACACACACACACACACACACGAAATTCAACTTACATGGGCATAGTAGCCCTGATCGAAAAAGACCCCCCGAGTTCGTTCTCTCCCAGGTAGGATCCGGAAGCGCCACATACTGTTTGTCCACGGTTGCTCTCTCATTCCAGAAACGTACGCACACACACACACACACAAGAAAAAAGAAGATACTGGTGAATACAGATCATAAAAATAATTGTATAATTTATTATATATATAAATTGACTGGTGTACACACACACACATACATGAAATTCAACTTACATGGGCATAGTAGCCCCGATTGAAAAAGCCCCCCCCCCCCCCTTCCCGAGTTTGTTCCCTCCCCGGTTAGATCCGGAAGCGCCGCTAGAATAACATTTCAACTCAACGCACACACATATGCATCGAGTGTGAAGCTCCACTACAACACAACAAAAACACAGACAACGACAACAATGATATTTGTGTCACAATACATATTACAACTTTTGGGATGTTCAGTGGGGGGGGGGGGGGGGGGGGGGGCCAGCCACAAATATCAAAGTCTGTGTTCCTTCACACAAAAGATTATGGAATATCAATGGGTGTGTTGTCCTCTTTCTTTTACTCACCCCCTACCTCATCCACCCGACTCTTCTTCTTCGGTGTAGAGTTAGATTCACAGAGATTGTGCTGTTTCTAATTACAATTGTTAAGTCATTTGTTTCAACATATTTTTTTTTTCATATGCTTAGTTTGTGCTGTTCCAGTCAATTTTGAAAAAACTGTGCATATGAAATGTTTAATAAAATTCAGTAAAGGGTTAACAATCACGCACAATACAGTGGTGCTGTCTATAGAGTCTAGTCTTGCATTCCTGTGGAGTAATTGAGCTTTTAGCGAGAACTAGATGATAAATGCAAAATACACCTGCAGCCTATAATTGATGTGTGTGTGGACAATATCTGGTATCCAACCAATTTTCTTGGATAGCCCATTCCTCTCCTGCAAGTAAACTAACTTAACATAAAACAAAAAAAGTAGTAGGTTAGAAATATTTAGTTGCCTAATTATATAAAAAGGGGGTAACCCACGCGGTTTATCGATGACCTATAAAGACAGACTAATGTATACCACCAGATAACACTATTTAAACATAGCAACACAATTAACTGGTATGGAGCTATCATTATCTAAACTTGGTGCCACTAGTTTTATAAATTGTGATAGTTCATTTAGTTTTGTACATATAGGTAGACAGCCAATTCAAGCAATCATGTTGTATATAATATACAGGTTAGTTTCATATGTGTATACACCTAAACATGTATATTCTTCCCATATATTTTGCATAATTCATTTAGATTAAATAACGAACCAGGTTCTATGGAGTAAAATTTTGTTAACATGTATTGCCCAATATTCAGCACATTTTGCAATAGCCTGATGTGCTGAATACCCGCATGCTCATATTGGGCAATACATGTTAACAAAATTTTACTCCATAGAACCTGGTTCGTTATTTAATCTTTTTTTTAAATATTGGTACGGTATATCATAATCTAGTATTGGTAACAATTGTTTTTGTGTTTACTGCCTATGAGCCTGTCTGTATTCCTATGGTAAAATTATCTATAGTTGATTTAGAATTTAAATTTTATTTGTACAAAATATACAGCCAATCAAATAAATGAACATAGTATTATTTTAAGATAATAAAGAACCAATGAAAGCAGAAGTTACGGTAAGTCAAAAAAGTAAAATAAATTCTGAAATATTAGGTTTAGTTGTTGTAAATTGTGTTCAGTTATATTTCTAATATTGCTAATAAGAGATTTTTTTATATACTACAATTTGATAATATGCAATTAGCTTTGGTTGAGTTATTGTTGTCTTGTCTAATTACAATAGATTGAGGAAAGTACATCAACTTCCGTTTATATTGACAAGGACAGAATGGAAATAGTCAATTCTGAACAAACACAGCAACACTATCTCAAGGTAGTACTACTCTATTGATCTATTTCATAAGATGTTCTACCATTTTCCAACTACTTTGTCAGCTATTATTCCTTTCCACATAGGAAAGTTATTAAATATTATATACTGTACCTACTTTAAAATCTCCAAACACCCGACATCTGCGTTATTCATATTATTTGTGGTGCTTTAGCTTAATTGATAATCAGAAAATGTTTAAATTGACTGGAAATGTCTCAATACTTTATTTCAGATAGTGGAATATACTACACTCTATCCAGACAGTACTCAAGTAACTACATTATACATCAATGGCGTGTACCAGTATCAGAAAACAACCAATGGTTAGTCATAGTTTTACATCCATATGAATAAACAACCATCATTTTATTCATTTTCTCACTATGATCAAGCTAAATGTGAGCTAGTCTCATCTCTATATACTTATGAGGGCACTCTGCTTTCATAATTACTGCAGTAAAATTGTTTTCTGGATAAATTTTGACAAATTCATTTATATTAGAACATGTTTGTTGATATATCTGGGTACAATTAATATTGTCTGTGTCAATGTCTTTCAGATATTTTATAAATTGCCTGAACAAAAGAAGAATAAATTCAACGATCTTTGCTTTACACAATCATTTATTTTACTAGTGCATAGGTAGTAATATAATGCTGACAGGAGTGGCTTTAAGTTGCAATTAAGTGCATGACAGCTCAGTGAGATTAATAATGTCATTAAACTAGCTCAAAACTTTGTGACAAATTCAGAATATAGATATTACTTGTCCAAGTACATTTATTGCATCATAGTTATGATTAATACTATATTTATGTATTTTGTGAATGTAGTGAATCCTCAGCACATGTGAAGTTAAACTGAAACTAGATATCATATTTTATTTTATATTAAAAATCTGAATAGTATAAAAGTAGAATTATTACTATAACTGCATTCAGTGACTTGAGAATTGAAGCAGTTAAGTGGAGGATTTAACATATTTCAAATGTTTGTATAATACTTGCAGTAGTGAGGACAGACTAGAAAATAAAGAAATATGTGCAGGATAATTGGATATGCATGTGAAAATGCTACAATATTAAATTATGCAGATTGTAGGGGATGGGTATAAATCACTACCACAGACTACAGGAAGTGATTTCATTACTATTGCCACCAGTGTCCGTAGTGGTAGCTGCAAGTCTTTCAGTTTAAGCTGTAGAAACTGGTCAAAGACCCAACTTAGCAAAGAAAAAGAAAAAAGAATGGACTAAACTATCACTCAATATACAGACACATAATATATGTGAAAGAGTTTTACATTGAAAAAAATGTGCATGCACAGGTTGCATTGGTAAACTTTATCGACCCTTACCCAAGCTAGTGAGTAAACTTGCATGTACACACAACTCACTGTTATAAATTGAATAAGAATGGCATAATACTGATACCACATTGCAAGCATTCTGTTCTCTTTCACATCTTCTTCGGAAGGTGGTCTCACAGCTCCCCCTCCAGAGACCTGGCTAGCAAGGCAAATCTGACCAACACCAACAATCTTTGAGGAGTCATCTTCTTCCTAGTACCAGTCCTATATGGACAGACCCTCAGCATTCCCATTCATCTTTCCAGGTCGGTATTTTATATCGATTTCTCTATCTTGTAACTTTCAATACAAGTCTCTTTAGCATCCTATAGAAATGACGGCTAATAACTGGGCAGTAGAAAGCCTGAGCTATTAGTACAGTGTGACCTTTGTAACCACACCCATCTAACCACACCCACTTGTTTATTCAAGTGATGAGTTTTATTAATAGAAAAAGCGATACAGTGGTTTACTATCATGAGCCTAAGTGTTTAATTCTATGTTCCGCGTATCTGTAAAATTCCAATGACACTGTAATCACACCAAACAATTAAGTATAAGTCTTTTTTTTTTATTACAAAGCAAATGATTTGATTTTTATAATAATCAGTAGGTTCATGTCTGTTCATTGGGTGTTAATCCACGAACTCAGGTAAAGGTTGGACCATGCTGTACTACTAACTAGCTAATTTTATCGCTGGCACTGAAAACACTTGGAACGGAATCAACTCAACTAAAACTAATAGTAGCGACGTTAAGAGAGTTTCATTTACAAGCATTTAAATGTAAAGCCCGTTGAATGTTCTGTGCGTAAAAACTTATGAGTATCACTAGTGATGCGCTCTAATAGCACAAAATAGCGAAGCGAGCGATGCATGTTCCCTGTAATTGCAGCTATTCCATGCGTGCTTGGTGTGGCTACAAAATACTGTCAAAGTGAGAAAACAATAGTGGTAGCTTTTTTCTATGATGAAGGCTCCCTGTAGCTGAAACGTTTGTACTAAGATACAGTTATTTATTTTGATGTTTTTAATGTTATGTCTGTCTGTTGTTTCATATAGATCCCATTGGTGCTTCTATTCTATACCACTGTATGATGAAGGCTCCCTGTAACTGAAAATGTATGATGAAGGCTTCTTGTATTTTTGATTCCACTCACTGCTTCCACTCACTGATTCCACTCATTCCACTCACTGATTCCACTCACTGTTTCCACTCACTGATTCCACTCACTGATTCCACTCTGGGCAAGTTCAGCCCCACATTTCCGACTTGCAAGATACTTAAAGCGCATTTGTGGGGCCTGAAATTAGAATTTATTCAAACTTAAGCTATAAAACCGCTAAATCGAAACGAGAAAGATGGAAAATGGCACATTTCTTTCTGTAGCTTGTATACTTTATGCTTTATCTTCTGGTCTACTTTCTCAAAAAATTAGTCCGCCAATAATTCGTCGCGATGGAGGCTGCAGTGGACCTTCGCAGTGGACCAGCGGCACTCTGGACTGCCTCGGTGTCCCTGCAGCAATCAAACTAACCATCCATTCCCAAACTATGTCGGCACCAATTACTTCTGTGACACCCACGAAGCTAGTAACATCTATGTTTGGGATGGAGTTGGCTGTGTTCAGTGAACTAATAAATTGGCTATGAAGTTTTCTTATTAGCATGTGCACCTAATAATTTTGTGACCTTGAAATTTCATTATAATACACTTCCACCCCAATATCTATGTAAAATTGATGTGTTGTATTCTATTCTTGTTGGTTTCTAAATAAAGAATATTTTTTCGCCAACCAAGCTTTGAGAGTGAGCTGAATTTTCGACTAAGTATTAATTAGTACCAATCTAATGCAGTTTCATACCAACAATTACAATTCATTGTATAAGAATGCAACTAAACCTTGAAATTATGGACGAAATTGTTAGATAGAGATATACTTTTATTGATAATGACTTGAAAACTACCTCATGCTTCTGATAATCATAATGTTCTATCTTTGTGTCCTGGTTATCTTTGTGAATCACATTATTTAATGGTCAGAGTGCATGATTACTTTTCATTATTACAAGTGAAGAATAGCTACTCCTACTGTTAGAGAATTGTGCTATTTTCCATCTTTCTTGTTTCGATTTAGCGGTTTCTAGCTTAAATTTTTGAATTAATTCTGAAACCATTAGCACTCAGATTACAACTCCTTTCAGGCCCCACAAATGCGCTTTAAGTATCTTGCAAGTCGGAAATGTGGGGCGGAACCTGCCCAGATTCTCGGAACTAAACTGTGTGTCTCGCCCCTCTCACGGCCATAAAGCAGATGATAAGTTGTGGGAGGACTGACAACTACAACTATATCTAGCTCTACTAAAAACAGTATATTTGTACACAATGTCATTAGGTACATACACACATATATTATTCATATGTACAAATATACCTGTTATTGTAAATTCCTCTCTAATTCAAGAGTCTAGAAATATTGACTTGCCTTCTATTTTATATCTCATTTTAATAAAATGCTTTAGCTACCTCAGTTTTATTGGCGAGCGAGCGAAGCGAGCGAGACACTATCAGGGGTAACTCAATCAAGATTTCGCTATATTTATTGGCGAGCGAGCGAAGCGAGCGAGACACTCTCAGGGGTAACGCAATCGAGATTTCGCTATATTTATTTATTTATTTATTTATTCAGCGAGCGAGCGAAGCGAGCGAAGCTGACTCTCAGTCGTGTTCAATTGAGATTTCAGATATAATGGCTGCATAGCAGTTGGTGCATTGGCAAATTGCGTGATTATGTAGTTTGGACAGTTCCTTTTACTCCTTGATTTCTTTATCTGTTGAAGATTCTTTGTCTGAAACTCCTCACTAGCCAAATTCCTGACTTGATTTTGGCAGAAGGAAGTGGTTAGTGAACGCAGATGTCGGGTGTTTGGAGATTTTTAAGTAGGTACAGTATATAATATTTAATAAATTTCCTATGTGGAAAGGAAACAAAGTAGTTGGAAAATGGTAGAACATCTTATGGAATAGATCAATAGAGTAGTACTACCTTGAAATAGTGTTGCGGTGTTTGTTCAGATTTGACTACTTATAGCTATAGCTAACTAATATTTAGCTACTAACTAATGTTTTAGGTCTGTATATTGTACTTCAGATCATTTAAGGCCTTCACAGTTTTTTTTCAGCAGCTTAGTCCCATATAGTATTCAACACTTGCAATTTCTTATACTCTCTAGTTTGAGACTAACTTAGCTTAAATCTTTTAACGACTCTTCTCTGAGCTGAAACTAACTGCCTGAAAATAAATGGCTATTTAGTCAATCTGTATTGCTTCCTAAAGAAAGCTAGCCACAGTTCACAACGTTAGCTGACCATGTTTACAAATTTCTAGTAATTCCATTATTAATTTTTGTATATTGCCTCTAGTTTAAGTCTGTTTACAGTAGTACTAGAAAAATATTAAACAACAAAATGTAAGTACTTTATAACTGTAGCATGTAGCTTGCAATCATTATCTTTACTACAATTACCTCTAGCAGTTATTTACAGTGTCCACATAGTCTCTTAGTTAATGCCAACTGGGTAGTAGCTAGAAAAGTGAGGTGGGGTTGGTTCTTTTTTATTTTGTAGACATTTTAAAGTAGCTAGCAAACTGACCAAAAATGGGTTGTTTCTTCATGTAAAAGTCTTATTACATCATTTTAAGAGTTATTTATAGATATAATTCCGTATAGTTAAGCTAACACTGCCTGAAAAGTGTCCATTGACAACCAAAACAAAATCGTAAATTAGTGTATAATGTATTGATAACTAGTTTGTTAACCTCTACAGCCTTGTAAATTTTTTGTTAATTTTTATTACCAAGACAGTGTATGGATTTTGTTATGGTTGTAAATGGACTTTTTTTCACCCTGTGTAATAACTGGTATCTTACAGTTTCTTTAGTCTCTTCTAGTCTCTTTAGTAACCTTCTGGTCTCATCAGTATCTTTAGTCTCTGATAGTAGCAAAGTGTCAGCTTGTATTTGTTCAGAATATTCATACAATTGCTTTTCTGGTTATCATTGGCCTACATACACTCCAGCTTCAACATCTTGTAAATAAATTTCAAAGACCCTAAATAAACACTAATAGAAATGTCAAGATTTAAGTATCACATACATCACCATACCCTTGTTTATAAACCTTTTAATCTTTAAAATAAACCAAATCATTATTAATATTCTTGACGTATATGGAAGTTATGATATTTTCAAGAATTGGCAAGTTATGGTGTCAAGCATTGTATCAGCAATGAAGACAATCCTAATTTTATTTTGCACACTGGCCAAGTTAAAGGCACCTGACAACAATATAGTGACGAGATCTAAGTACACCAATAATACAGTGTGTGAACGTGTTCATTTGATTGCAATGAAAATTTCAGACACTAAAATATGTACAACATCTTCAAATAATCATCTTATCTTGAATACTATAAAAGAGTAACCTCATTTGATTTTCATACAGAGAAAATTTTTAATGCAGACATAAATACCATGATAATAAAATAAAATCAATGTTACACAATCTGTAAGTATAAAATGGAGGTTGAAACACAAAGAAGATACTATACAACAAGAAAAGACCAACTTCAAACCCAGAACATGTGAGTGGGTATCATGTAAACTGATATGTTCATTGTGGGTGCACTAGAATGGTGTCTCTGCTAAAGTCTTGGAGGAAGAAAATTATATATGTTTATATTGCTGCTAATTTTTTGATGACTTCACTGAGTTTTTGCTGTAATATTGCACTTAGCCTAAAATTGAAATGAAATTTTCTCATTTACACTTTTGTTGAATTAGCTAGCTAGCTATGTAATCACGATTACAAGAATATGTTGAAATGCAATCAAAAATGATACAGAACCAGCTTGCTGTAACTGATAGGGCTATCATTAAACTGTAGCTAGCTATATAGTTATGTGTGTATGTTCATGTGTTAGGTGAACATTTATTGTACTATTGCTAATAATGAATTTATTTCCTCTAAGTCATGCTACAGATTAAGATTTGGTGGCAATGCTTTTGAAGAAGGTAGACAAACTTTTAGATAAAAATGTATTCATTTTTAGGTGACTACATGATTACCAAAGCAGTAGCTAACTAGCCATAAATTATTGATTAAAAAATCAAACAAAGATTATATTGAATTCCAATAAGTTGATTGGACCAATGCTATGGGTCTTATTGAGTTATTTTTTATTATCTAAGTTCAATTACTTTCCATCTAGAAAACCCAACGTCAAATTATTTAATGTTGATGTATGTGTATAAGTTGTTGTCGTAAGTTGTTTAATTACTAGTCTTCGTAAAGGAGCATTACCAAGAGCATCCTGCACCTCTGCTTGACGCTGAGGATGACCTCTCACAAGCACCTCCACGTCACAAACTGTGTGACGATAGCTCCTATTTCCAGGAATCCTGGAGTAGGGTCGTGAGGTGACTTTCCTAAATAAAAGGGAAAAATATATAAACAAATGAAAACATAAATTTATTAAATAAATAAATTTAAAATGTAAGTTTTGAAAATATTAGGCCAGACCGAATTGATATGCTGCTGCTCAGGCTAGATACCACAAGAATTGACCCGGGTGTGTCTTAACGAAGCTAATCCTTTACCTCCATCATTGGAGTCTGGTGTCAGCTAGGCCCAGCCAAATTATTGTAGGAAATGAAACTTTATTATCAAAATGGCATTATGGGCAACTGGAGAAGAGCAAGATTAAGATGCACATGTCATCTATTTTTTTATAATATAGGTTACATCATGAGAAGTAGAGGTCGATACGGGATTTACACTACCGAGGGCCAAAAGCTCGAGGAGAGTGTAAATGGCATGCTGACCATACCAAGTGGTGCAACTGATTTGTACTACGACTCCTTGGCAACAATATATTAACTCCTAGGAGGTGGGCATGAAATACATTCACTGTGAATTAAGAAATCTGATTGGACTGTTTGAATGCGTTCTGATATAAGTATTGATAGTGTAGTAACCCTGGGCAAAACATGAGCCACTAGTATCCATCTTATAACAACAATTATAATTATTCGTAATGGATTACATAGAACGGGGGAAAAAACTGACAAAAAAATTATCATTATTCCTTGTGTAATTGAACGAGGTATTTGTGGAATAATAAACCAATAACAAATATATATGTAGAATATAAGTAAATTTTTAAAAAATTGTACAATATCAATTCAGCTGGCCCGAGTGTCCGCCCATTAGCAAAAGACCTGGTCTAGCTTGCACAATTAGGTCTGGCCCCAAAGTAAAAATACAACTTAGCTAGACTATAGTAACACCGAAAAATGAAAATAATAACCCGGATTTACATAATAATAGTAAGTTTATTTTGATTATTGAATGAATAGCAATAGCTAACTAGCTAATATACATAAACAGGAAAAAAAAATTAATTGCTCAATGTAAAGCTCACACCTTAGATAACTGCTTAAAACATACCCATGAGCATCAAATCCTGCATTGAGCAGAGGTGCCAGGTGAGCAGAAGCCTCTCTGCCAAGGTGCCCCAGAGTGCCAGCTGGACCGCACCCAAGCCTGATGCTGTTAGGGTCCTTGGCATGTAATGGCTCCCGCTCATAGCCGAACCGTAGCCCAGCAACGACTTCCTCAGGTGAGAAATCATAGAAGTGAATCCCTCTCGACAGCACAGAAATAAGACGAGCGCTAAATACAGGAATGAATCCATTGAACTTTGAACTCTTAGTTGTGCGCCGAACGCCTACGCGTCTCGTTAATCCAGTTTTAAAACAGGAGCGTTCCAACAGGAATGAATCCAATGTTAAAACAAGAATGAATTCAGTGTTAGGAATGAATCCAGTGAATAAATCCAGTACTAAAGCAGGAATGAATCCAATGTTAAAACAGGAATGAATCCAGTGCTAAAACAGTAATGCATCCATGTTGAAACAGGAATGAATCCAGTGTTCAGGTAGGAATGAATCCATGTTGAAATAGGAATGAATCCAGTATTAAAGCAGGAATGAATCCAATGTTAAACCAGGAATAAATCCAGCGTTAAAGCAGGAATGAATTGAGTGTTAAAACAGGAATGAATCCAGTGTTCGGTAGGAATGAATCCATTGTTAAAACAGTTGCTTCCATGTTGAAACAGGAATGTTCCATGTTGAAACAGGAATGTTCCATGCGAAAATAATGAATCCAATGTTAAAACAGGAATGAATCCAGTGTTGAAACAGGAATGCATCCATGTTGAAACAGGAATGAATCCAGTGTTAAAACAGGAATGCATCCATGTTGAAACAGGAACGAATCCAGAAAGCAGGAATGAATCCAATGTTAAACCAGGAATAAATCCAGTGTTAAAGCAGGAATGAATTAAGTGTTAAACAGGAATGAATCCAGTGTTCAGGTAGGAATGAATCCATTGTTAAAACAGTTGCATCCATGTTGAAACAGGAATGTTCCATGTTGAAACAGGAATATATCAATGTTAAAACGGGAATGGATCCAATGTTATCCAAATGTTCGAACAGGAATGAATCCAATGTTAAAACAGGAATGAATCCAGTGTTAAAACAAGAATGAATCAAAAGTAATCAATCAAATTTGCTTAGCATAATTGGAATAATGCTGCAAGCAAAATGAACAGGCAAACAATTGTATATGTACTATGCTATATATAGGAAACTAAAATGTATAGCCAAGCAACCTGAGGAGAATGGCAAAAATCAACCTATTTTCTCCTCTATAATATGTATGCACTTCTTTACTAAGCAACACTCATAAACATGAAAAAGTGATGTCACTTGCTCATTTTTACATCTAATAAATAAAATATAAAATAAAATTTCATTTTAAGATGTTACATTTTTTTTTTGTCAATTGACTAAATATAGCTAACCATAACATAGATAATCATTGATTATTGTTCTTCTTGGATGCAAATTTGTTGAGCTTGAATAGTAGGAATTACAAAACCAGTTGCCTTGTGGTTCTGCTTCCACACATGACCTGTATGATATAATAATGAATTTAGTATCAGGATATTCGCCATTATATAGCTATTATTAACAAATTATTCTTACCAATGGAACCAAAGTAAGCAATCATCGCAGAGTATCATATTTTTGCATGCTGTGATTACTGTACAAGCACCACATTTCCATTCTTCCCTCTTTGTAGCCACTGACATAAATAGTTAACAATGGTAATCAACAAACATGTGAAGATATGAGGCTTTGTAGCTATAGCTAGTAGCTACCATTTCATTTGTGATACTATTCAGGTAGGATTTTACATGCCTGCATGCATGCATGCAAGCATATATACATACATTTATATATATATATATATATATAATACTTATAGCACGAGTCAGAGTACAATATGGGAAAATATTTTAAGAGCAATTGAAATATTTTCACGAGCCTAAGGCTAGTGAAAATATAGAGTGCGAGTAAAATATAGTTCCCATATTGTACGACGTGTGACAAGAGTTTTATTGCTGCCTTGATATTTTTTCTTAGCTGTTTGCAAAGCGTTTTCAATTGATTTTACTTGCTACGTGTGCGCTACTTGTACCGTACAATAACAACTGTACAATATGGGAGAATAAAGAACGCTCACGTGATGCAGAAATACTCAAGAAAAAAATATCAAGGCTGCAACAAATATATATATATATATTAGCTAAATTGAAAAATTATATTACATCATACCCTTTTGTAGGACCAGCAGCCATGCTTTATCATCAAAGAATGACTTAAGAATAGAAATATCATTGTCAATGACTTCATCAGGCAGAGTATCATCATGAAGTTCTGCTGTACTAGCTATGTGTCCATTTAATACTTTTCCACTGTCGTAAGTTGTTCACAAAACCATCCAAGCATTTCTATTGCAAAACAATTATTGAAAGTTGATCAGGAGAGAATCACCATAATGTTATAATTAAGTGATGACAACTTACTTCTCAACAATTCTTCTCTGTCAGGATCATAAAGTGATTGGTTCATAAGATTAATATATATAAGTTTCTTATCTTGACATGACTGTTTACCAAACTTAACTGTCGGCTTTCTGCTTTTTTTTTTGGTAGACAAGAATGGTCTCTGTGGTGTAATATTTTTATTTGGAGGAACTTGCTTAGTAGGAGTATTAAACTTACAAGGTGAGACTAATTTGCAAGCACTGGTTGCTTTGGATATACGTTTTTCTACTAGCTAAAAGTGCATGAGTATCTTAACACATAGAGACCTGAGTTGTAAGTATAGACAACTTGTTTAACAATCTTTGTTTAACTTCATAATAATGTAGTGAATCCTGACGACATTTCGTTAAAGTTTGAAGTAGTGACTGTTTGAAACTTGGGGAATTTTCTTTTGAAACAGTAGAGTCATTGATTTCTTGATTTTCTGAGTGTTTGCAATCAAGTTGCAGATTGTATCTCACAACAAGATGAATGTGCTTACATATAGTGTGATTAACTGTAGCATCCATGCAATTGCAGTAATACATGTGAATACATTATGTTACAACTGACACAAACATTTATTGGGACATACACTTGTTTGATGAGTTACAATAGACTCCTCTTTAGAATTAGACGATGCAACTTGAAGAGTGATATAAATCACTGATTTGAGATAAAGTTAGTTTTTTGCTCAGTTGATGACGTTTGTTGCTTTCCTTTTTCTAATTTGATAAAACGATCAAAAAGCTTTGTCTCGATCATACTTAAGCAGTACTTGAATGCACTTGTCAACCCTTCTGTTTGTTTTTCCTTTAAAATAAATATATTTCAGTACCTTGTGAAAGGATTCCACATACATATTTGTATCAATACCAGATGATTTTCTATAACAGCTGGCCCACTGAGCCTTTCTTTTTTAATAGTATGTTTCGAAATATTCTCCAAATTCACGACTATTGTCTGAATTTAACATCTGCTCAATGGTTTTTTTGTAGCATGTCTTCAAATTTTGTCGTATCAGTCTCATCCATAAGTTCACGAAGATTATGGTACAGTGTTTGAGTCAACATTTTGTCAGTAATTGACTTTAGGTGACCTCTCCATGCTCGGTCAACATGCCAGCTACAAAGAAGCTTATGGGGACCTACTCCAAGAACATTTACCCATGCATTGAAGTATTGGCTGGCAATCATCAGTCATAACCCATCTAAGCTGGTGAAGAATTCTGCACGAAAAATTGCAGTTTTTTTCTTTGCATAATATTTTTCCAGTCACTAAATTTTGCTCAGAATGTTGTATTCTGTTATGCTTGAGCAAATCAGATTTTTTTGCATATTTTTTACTAAAATGTCACATTTCAGACCTGTTCCACATTTAGAGTAAGAAATGTTAGACTTGGCAGATGTTGGAGACAAAATACCATTTGCAGTTGCTTCTCTAAAAGATAATGTTGGCGTGCTAGGCGTGGCCAACTCAAGAGGAGTATATAGGCTTAATATTTTTTTCTGCATTTTTTTAATGCTTACCAAGGTTGCAGCCATATCTCACTTGAAGATTTTTTTTGTGTTGACAAAGTTAAGGATTGATTTTGATATGCTGAAGTTACACTAAAATTTGATACCAGACTTATTGAATTTTTTACCTTATCAGGTTGAATGTTAATGTTATCATTACCAGCCATTTTCTCCTGACCTATTTTGCTATCCATCAGGAAACTTCTATTTGCTTTCAATGCTAGCAAATTTGCTCCATTGTTAGGGTTGTTGAAAGCGAATGACAAAATTATTCCATTTGCTAGTTCATATAGCATTTGATATCGCAAACAAGACATATCTTCCTGCAATTATTATAGAGCTAAACATTGGTACACATTAATCTGCAAAAATACCTGAGAATAGTTAGGATGAATTCCATTGGTTATATACTGAGCAGCCTACATAAAAAATATACATTTATATTCGTAGTTCACTATCATCAATGTCAAAATTAACACAAATTTTATAACTACTTGGATGGTATAGTTGCCTATTTCTGGAAGCCAGAAACCTGGAAAAGCTACACCCACTACCACACCCACTAACTGCATCTACAAACTGAGCCACACCTATCAATTGAATGGAGATAAATTGAAGATGAGTGTTGGTAGTAGGACCAGCGGTTTCGTTAAGTTTGATGTGCTTTTAATAACTAAGACAAACACCTTTAAGAGGAATTATCTTTAACTATGAATACTTAAGTCATTCCCCCGTTTAAAATTGGTTACTATAGAATAATTTTCGGGCTACTATGGGATGGATATTGAGTTGCTACAAATTTGTGAGCAGTAATTGTTACGACTCATCAATATTCAGGAGTCTGATACCATTGGACTTAATTTGCCCTACACCTAATTATGGCTAACCAGTAGGAAATAGTTGCATTGAAAAGCATACCTACAATGAAAATACCCCACAATCGAAATTGTTTTCTTGTTTGGGAAAGTCCTGTACATCAAAATAACAAAATTCACTAAAATTAAATAGAAACTATAGTCTAACACATACCCAACAAAGCCGAACTTTCCAGCTTTTCCAATCTAATGGTATTTTTTCTTCAAAAAAAAAAACGCGCCTCAATGAAGTGTCTGCATGAAGTTGAAATACATAATGTTTAATTACAGTAATCCAAACAAAGACCTTACAGCATTTTTGCAATTGGAACTAATCCAGATTCACAATCAATTGAATCACTGTACCAAACTATTGTCTTTTTCGTGTCCACTACCTGCATATCTTAATTTTAAAACAGTGTAAACAAAAGATGCATTTTACCTACCATCAATGTCCAGTGTGCACTTAAGTGAATTGGAGCTATCCACATGTCAAAATTAAATAGCTTATCCTAAAAAAAATTAAAACATGTTAGTTGTATGCTAATACATTTCTAATGCTGACCTTCCTGTATGCCTCTGGACTAAAGTTTTGAGAAAAAAAGCTGTTCATAGGATAGGGGGTTTTTTCCTAGAAAAATAAATGCTATGCTTATTTTATACTTAAATTCAAAAAATAAACTACCTTATTAGAAGAGGCCAGGAGCATCACATAACTGTTGATAACCTATAAAATATGTCACATTATTTACAAGATTGAGCTAGCTAAAATATTCTTTTTTCATTAACTTCACATACCAATGGAAACTAAATAATAATACTGTATGTACAAATTAAACTGAATTCTAGATTAGCTACTTATTGAAAAAACTGACTAGCACAATAAACTGAATATGATAAACTCAATGATACAACTAGGTGACAACCACAAAACAATGCATCTAGTGATATAGCTTGTGGCAATATGCACATACATAATGCTTTAGGTTAAATACATGACAATGTATAGTTGTAAGTGTTTATTTCCAACACTCCTCCTCACTTGCAATTGGGCATGACTCTAACTCCAGCCAAAAACTGTAACTTGACAAGTTGATCATGACCAAGACCTTTTGTCAACATGTCTGCGATCATTTCCTCTGTTGGGCAATATCTCAGCTGAACTACTCCATTACGAACAAGTTCTCGGATGAAATGATATTTAATTTCGATGTGTTTTGTACGTCCATGGAATTGAGGATTTTTTGCTATCTGTATAGCCGATTGGTTGTCCTCATAGACAATAAGCTCCTCCACTGAACTCGCACACAACTCTGAAATGAGTAGTCTCATCCACACTGCTTCTTGTCCTGCACTTGCCAGAGCCATATACTCGGCCTCTGCTGTTGACAGTGCAACACATGATTGTTTTTTGCTTCTCCAGCTCACTGGACAACTGCCAATCTGGAAAAAATAGCCAGATGTAGATTTTCTGTCATCCAAATCTCCTCCCCAATCTGAGTCAGAGTATCCAACACATTTGCTTGACGTTTCCTTGCTGTAAAGCAGACCAAATTTTGTAGTGCCTTTCAGATATCTCATAATTCTCTTCACTCCGATCCAATGCTGAGTATTTGGTCGTGATGAAAACTTGGCAACATTGTTCACAGCATATGTAATATCTGGTCTAGTTCCAACAGATAAATACATGAGGCTTCCAACAGCTGACTGATACATTTTTTGGTCAAATTTCTCTTCATCTTCTGTGCCCTTTACCAATTTGGTACAAGTGTCAACAGGAGTCTTCACTGACTTAGCATCCTCCATGCCAAATTTTTTAAGAAGATTTTGAGTGTAGACAGGCTGACCAATCCAGACTTCATTTGCTTCATCATTCTGAACTACTTTCAACCCAAGGAAATAGTGAAGCTTTCCCATGTCCTTGATATCGAAACGCTTGGCCAGTGCTTGCTTAACATTCTTCAATTGCTCCTCCTTTTTAGCTGCAAGAACAATGTCATCCACATACACTCCAATATTGAACATTTCTCCTTCACATCTTCTGTAGATACAAGGATCACTCTCACTTTGAATAAATCCCATTATATTCAGTTGATCGTTCAACACAGAATTCCAACAGCGAGGTGATTGTTTTAAACCATAAATGCTTTTCTCCAGTTTACACACAAGATGTTCTTCTCCCCTCTTGATGAAACCATCTGGCTGATGAAACCATCTGGCTGCTTCATATATACTTCCTCCTCAAGTTCTCCATTGAGAAAGGCAGTAGTAACATCAATCTGATGAATCTGTAAGTCATTCTGTACAGCCAGTGCAATCAGAGCACGAAGTGATTCCAGTCTAATCACCGGACAGAAAGTTTCATCATAGTCAGTGCCGAACTTCTGTGAAAAACCTTGAGCTACTAAGCGAGCTTTATAACGTTCCACTGAACCATCTGCTAAAATCTTGACTTTGAATACCCATTTACTACCAACTGGTGTTCGATCTTTTGGTAATTCTGTTAAAGTCCAGACTTTGTTGTCATCTAGAGACTTAATCTCCTTTGCCATTGCTTCCACCCACTTTTCTTTATCAGAACTCTCCAATGCTTCATCCAATGTAGTCGGTGTTGTTGGCTCCCTTGCTTGACTATCACTAATGCTTGCTCTTTCTCCATAAAATTCTGGAGTTTGCTTCGCTCTCTCAGAGCGTCTCAGAACAGGCTGCACAGTAGCCTCTGAAGTAGCAACTTCATTTTCTAGATGATCAGAAGACTCTTCAGTATTAAGTTCCAACTCCACAAAATGTTTATCTTCTTCTGTACACAACGTTTCTCCAATTTCACTATTGGTACTTTTTTCATTGAAATGAACATCTCGACTGTAAATCACTCTTGATCTGCTCGAATCATAGAGTCTATAACCTTTCGTTTCCTCTCCATAGCCCAGGAAAATACATTTTCTTGACTTTGAATCCAATTTTTTTCTTTCATCCTTGGCTACATGAGCATATGCGTCACATCCAAAAACACGCAAGTGCTCTACTTGTGGCTTCTGTTTCATCCACGCTTCAAATGGAGTCATGTCTTCAATAGCCTTAGTCGGACTTCTATTTCTCAGATAAACTGCAGTAGATACAGCTTCTGCCCAAAATGCTTGAGGTAGTTTAGCATCAACCAACATAGAACGCAGTGTCTCAACTAGAGTCCTGTTCATCCGTTCAGCTATACCATTTTGCTCGGGTGATTTGGGAACTGTACGCTCATGACGTATCCCTTCTGACTTCAAGTAGTCCTTGAATTCAGTAGAAAGATATTCACCTCCATTGTCAGAACGTAGAACTTTTAGGTGTTTTCCACTGGATCTCTCCACTAGAGCCTTCCACTTCAGGAAATAATTGAATACTTCATCCTTTTTCTTCAAAACATAGACCCATTGTAGTGGGAGAAATCATCAATGAATGTTAAAAAATACTCAGCTCCACCCAAAGATTTTGCATTCACTTTCCCACATACATCACTATGTACTAAAGCAAGTGGCTCCTTTGCTCTTCCACTATTGCTAGTTGGGAATTGAGTTCTGTGATGTTTGCCTTCCACACATGCCTCACAAAAATCAATTTGCTTCAATGCATTAAAATCAAATCCTCTCACCATCTTGCTTCTTGCGAGTCTTTGAAGATTTTGTATTCCGAGATGCCCAAAACGACGATGCCAGATGTTCTCATTTGTCTTGCGATTTGCAACATTGACTTTCACATTACCCATTGAGCAATTCAAATAATACAGACTTCCAATTTTTGATCCTTCCGCTATTAACTTCCCTTTTGCATTATATATTTGGCAACCTTTCTCATTGAAATCAGTAGTGTTGCCCAATTCCGTCGCCTTTGAAATGCTCAGTAAATTGTAAGACAACTTTGGCACATACAGAACATCAAGTAATCTGCACTCGTTCCATTTCTCGTCTGGCAGTTTCATATTCACAAAAATTATTCCTCTGCCAGTTGCCTTCAAGGTGCGTCCATCTCCAATCGAAACATCAATAGGATGTTTCAAATCTTCAAGTTTGTCAAACAGTTCACTGTCACAGCACATATGACAGCTTGCTCCCGAGTCTATAATCCATTTACTAGGAGTACTAGCTGAGAGCACTTTGTGACTGACCATCAGAGCATCACTTCCGCTGTCTGCGCTGCACTCGTCCACTACAGAAGCTTTGTTTGCTTTCTGCTTTCCATGGCGGTTAGGCCTAAACTTCTTCTTCTCACCAGATAGGAGATGACAATTCCGCTTGATATGACCTGTTTTCCCACAATGAAAACACTCCACAGATTTCCTTTTGAATCTACTTGTCATTGCCTTTTCATGACTTGATCCAGATCCTTCACGATCCTTCAATTTTCTCTCCTCGTGTAACAAATGCTCTGTTACTACGTCCAAATTTGGTACGTCAGTACTTGCCTCTAGAGCTGTTACCAACATGTTGAAAGGCTCAGGTAAACTTGCCAAAAGATGCACCACTCGATCCTCCTCTTTGATTGGATCACCTATGACAGCAAGTCCCTCAAATAACTCTTATGTGCTTCTGGACTGACTCCCCTTCTTTCAACCTCAATGAATACAGTTTTCTGCGAAGTTCCAGCTTATTTGCCCATGTTTTCTTTTGAAATTGATCAGACAACTTCTTCCAGACTACAATAGGGTCATCAGGCTCCCCTAGTAGATACAGCAATGAGGGCTCAACGGACAAAACAATAGTAGCTAGAGCACGGTCCCTTCTGCTCATGAATTTCGCATATTTTTCAGCTTGTGCTTGACCAGGAGCACCTTCTGTTCTATTCACAATGTTCCATAGTCCATCTTTTATCAATGCCATGCGACACTGAATTTTCCAGGTTGGATAATTTGAACCATTCAATGGAACCAGAGTGACAGATTTTGATTCTGCCATATTTCACTCCTCTACAGCTAGCAGTCCTTAAATATCCACCAGCTAAATCTCTGCCCAAGTGTCTGGGCCCATAACCTATTGAAAAAACTGACTAGCACAATAAACTGAATATGATAAACTCAATGATACAACTAGGTGACAACCACAAAACAATGCATCTAGTGATATAGCTTGTGGCAATATGCACATACATAATGCTTTAGGTTAAATACATGACAATGTATAGTTGTAAGTGTTTATTTCCAACACTACTTAGCTGTTAACATACATTACCTGATCATTAAGCCACAAGCTATCTGTTGTATCAAACATCTCATATCCTCAGTTGATAGAGTGATTTTCTTCTCCTGATTATCACCACAAGAAGGATATACAATTTTTCCATACTCCTGCTTTATTTTTAGCTTCAGTGTAAGGTCTGTAATGTCTATAACATTAAAAATTATTTATTTTATACTTTTACCAGAATGCAAACATTTTCACGAAAGTTGCATGAGAGTAAAATATCACTCCCGTTTTGTACAACCATTGAGATAAGTGATTGCTGCTTTGATGTTTTCTCAAACCACCACAATAAAATTTCCAATTGATTTACTGGCTACTATGAGCATCCAATAAAGTGTACAATACAGAGAATACAGAATGCTCACACGACATGAAAACACTCAAGCTAAAATTTAACACTGCGATATATTCACTTTGTATTGGAGAAAAATATATTTTAATACCTTTGGGAGTAGGCCACTGTGGGAACGCCCACCAACCTGAGCAAGCCAGAGGTGCCCCTTAAATCAGGAGGTGTCCTCAACACAGAAAAGAACAATAGACTTAGTTGTGTGTGTATGAGTGTGCATAGTCAACAAGTGTTGTAGTCATCAAGTTACACTTCATTCATGAACCAATTAGTAACTTCAGTTTTGTATAGCTTGAATTAACATCTCTTTTGTAAGAGTGTGTGTGGCATGGTTTTATATACCTTGGCCTTGCCTCATGCAACTCAGAGTTGTGCATTGCCATATTTTGTTGAGATAGATTAACCTCTGTATCAAACACTTCTACAATCCTACTAGGAAGAGGCTTAGGGCCGCCTAACTAAGGAGGGCAGAGCGTTAGCAGCAGGCCTCCATACTCAGCTCAGTCCATTGAGCAAGCCCCTCTCTGGTGGCAGCGGGAAAGAGCTACCTACCCCCGACTAGTCCCACAGTCACTTCATACTGGTTACTTCTAGTGTTGATTGACTTAGCTCCTGGAAACATCCTGCTATCTGGTCATAAAGTATCTTCAGATTTGTAACTGTTTTGGTGACTTCACTACCAGTGCATATAATATTTGAGTACTGCTTTGATTTCAAGTATTGACAAAGACTTCTCTCTTGAATTGCAATATCGTGTCCCAAATTCTAAATTAATTATACAAAGAATAACCACCAATGCACACAATTATTTAAAATAAATATATACCATTGCTTCATAAAACAGAATATAGCACTGTACTCTATCCAGTCCATCATTTGATACATGACTAATCTTTAAGAAATAATTGTTATGTTTTAATATTATCACTGACTGCATTAACATATTGTAATTTATTTAAAAAACAGACCTGTAAAACTACAGTAAAACATGGTACAATGTTTTACTTAAGGTTTCCTGTCAAGTAAAACTAAGTATGTTTTACTTAATGAGTAAACTATGCAGTAAATCTTTAGTGTAATAGTTTCCTCAATTTAGTAAAACAAGCACCTTCAAGCAGTGAATTTATTAAGTTATAATACTGATCTCTTGGAATGCGATGTATGAATAATATACTGTCGTTATACCGCCTTATAATGGTTAAGAATTTCATAACCGGGCATGTGATTCAAGAAAAAATGACCTGACTCTGAACAACAGCTAATACACTATACTTATAGTATACAAAGACCAACCTACTTTCTTTAGGAGTCATGCTCAGGCATGTAGCCTTTAGTGTGGTGTAACTGGATACAACACAATTTGCATCGCGGCATAGTTTAGCTTGAAAGTAACATCTTAGGCAATGCATTAAAAGTACTGCTTGTCATGTGAGTAGCAGATGTTTTAGTTGAACTCGATCACTTCAAGCATGCAGTAGAGCTATAAAACTTTCACTATATCAATCACTTAAAACTATATTGAACAAACTCTTAACTTCATTTAAGAAGCTAACGTTAGTAACACATTTCAAAATAATATGAATAATAATTAAGATGATAATAAGAATAATAAGAATGATAATGAATAATAATACGCATCCTAATAATAACAATAGATATAATAAATAACTAGTAATAATAATGATATGAAATGATCTGATAAAGATACATAATCCTTCCTCCTAATCCTCATCCTCATCCTAATAATAATACTACTAATCTCATCAATCCCCTTACTAATAATATCCTGAACTCCTCATCATCATCATCATAATACTCCTCCTATACTACTCATAATCCTCATACTACTCATCATCAGACTAATAATAATAATAATAATAATAATAATAATAATAATAATAATAATAATAATAAACCATTTTAAATGATTAAAAATCCAAGGATGGATAGGCACAACCCAAAGTGGCTGTAGCATTCCCAGCTGAACTGCCACTGAGAGTTTCTGGAGGAGGTAGCTAGTACCACATAGTTCACTAGTTGCCAGAGACACGTCTGCCATAGTGTTTTTTCCTCAGACTTCCTTGTCTTATGCAAAAGTAGCCACACAACATGCTTATCTGGTGACAGCTTGACAGGTGACATCTTTAGCTGCTGACAGAGTGGGGTGGATGATCTCATTTAACAGCTTATTTAGAACGTCTGCCTACACTGAACTTGCAGCTCAGCCCATGAGTCCCAAGAGGAGACATTTGCATGAATATTAATCAACTGAATGTTGACAGGTTTATCAGAACACTTTTAAAGAGGCTTTATCTTGAGAGAGGGCAATATATATATACATATGTCTGCAGTCTCACAGTCTTCCCCTCCCCCCCCCCCCCCCAAAAAAGCTAAACGAACTGACAAGCTTAATACTGTCCCACTTACGAAAGATCAGTGAACTTTCGGATTGTTTTTTAAGTAACTGTAACTATAACAACAGTCCACGCCTTCTGAGATTGGTCATGCAACCGCGTGCGCTCTAGATGGAGTTTGCTAGTGTGGTGAATATGAAAGAGACTGCGATAGCAACGCTAGAAGAAGGTTAGTGTGGTGAATATGAAAGAGACTGCGATAGCAACGCTAGAAGAAGGTTAGAGTTTTTTTTCGTGGGGAGTTTGAAACTGCGTACGCCGCTAGCTCTTGTGAGACTAGCTAGTGACTGTACGAGCATTAGTGTTACTTTGGCTCTTGCTAATAATAGTAAAATTTGGTACCACCCTGAGCTTACTTTATTATTTGGATAGGTGATATAGCTAAGATTAGTAGTGTTTAGTTTTCTAGTTGCACTTACGTTTAATATTTTAATGTGTATGGTGTGTATGGTCTCATTTTATAGGACCACACACAACATGAAAGGCTTCATAATAATTTAGATTGGCACTAAGCAAAACCTATCTAGTCTATCCTACTCAAGAGATATTGGAGTGTAGTAGAGCTTAAGGATGCTAAAATAAACTTTAATAGTGTGTTTTGCATTATTTCTAACAGAGCCAGGTTTAAATGATCAGATAGAAATTAGCTAACTGTAATAGAAGCTTTGAAAAAATTAAGATCACAGATTTACGACTGAATTGTTGACTAGCCAGTTAAACATTAGTAATAAGAAAAACTATTTTTATTTGTTATTAGTTTTGCCAAATACCAAGATGGTCTTATTGACTAGCCAGTTAAACATTAGTAATAAGAAAAACTATTTTTATTTGTTATTATTAGTTTTGCCAAATACCAAGATGGTCTTATTCTACCGTGTATCTGCTATAAGTATTAAGAAAAGAAGAAAAATGAAGGAAAAAGCCACTTGCAAGCTGCTGTAAGTATGGAAGCCTGTATTGTAGTGTAGACTTCCGATTTTTTATTTATTTGTGATTGCGTATTATATAACTTGAAATATTCACTTCATTACTTTTATAAGGTGGCAAACCCTGGTAAAATTTTCAATATTAAAAATGTTGTAGCTATTTAGTTGATTGACATCAGGTGAAACTGTAAAAACTGCAGTAGTTTGAACTGGTGCACACGCATTGATTATACATAGGCGTGCAAATTTAACTTTTGGAATAGTGCTTACAATTTTTTATATAGATCACTTTTATTCTTCACAAGTTGTAGCCACTCACCTTCCTTTAGATGAATCCAAAGCCTCTTAAATGCACCTTTATGTCTTCATTTGTGCAATGTATAGCTGGCCTGGTGGTGTACTAAATTATAGTGTGAATTGAAACCACATTTCTTGTTTCTCATCAACTATATTGGAAATTGGGATATGTATAGTTGACCTATAGGAAAAATATGTGAAATGGTAAATAACAAGTATAGTATGAGGTAGTAGGGGTGTGGTTAACCCTTTCACCGTTTTTTAAATTTTACAGGTATTATGACCAAGTAAACCCACGTTACAATTTGTTATATAACTTTCAAATATTTTCATAAACTCCCTAGCAACCATATATTTATAGAAAGCCACATACCTAATGAGCACGTGTACGTGGTTTTGGTTGCCAAGCAACTAAGTGCCAAAGTTTGACACGTGGCTATACTGTTGTTATTTGAATTTTTAAACCAAAACCTCCCCTTATTTTCCTCATATAGTATAAATTTAGTTACAAATCCTTGATTCAAACTCCTCTGTGTCTGAGTCACTAGAGGGCAAAGTATCAGTACTCATACTGCTTGATTCTTCAGGCTTCATGAGGGTGGAGCTACTGGTAAATTGAAGTATGTCAAACTGGCCTGCATCTAAGGTCAGTAAATATTTTTTTAGTGAACACTAGATCATTATTTAGCTAAAATATATCTTAACTATTACCTGTCTCTTCATCTGTGCTCCTCTCTTCAGTATCCTCTTTGTGATTTACCAAAACATTCAAATCTTCCAATTGCTGCACATCCATGGCTTCATCACTTTCTACTGCACTATCCCTAACTGACAATTGCTGCACACAACTTGAAAGGTAGCTCGCTATCTCTTCTCCTTCAAACTCACTTTCTTCTTCTCCGGAAAGACCGAAATCATCGTCTTCCAATAGCCTGATAACCTCGGAGGTTGTATACCGAGTAGCCATAATTCAATGGTCTGACAAATCGGTAAAGGGTCCTTAGCAACCTGAGTTTATTGCTATTTTTAACTTGTTCACCGGAAAGAGCTGTCCTTTTGACTTCATTTGATTACTATATATTGCGCTAAGCTTAAATATTGTATTTTTTATGATTTTTAAAATCGTCGACTACCGCAGCCGCAATAATGCGGCCGCAACGGTTAAAGGGTTAAAACAGTGGGCGTCACCTGCATAATACATTTTGAAGTGGCTGTATCACCCAGGAAGGTGCAGATGAGAAACAAGGTATTTAGTTTGTTTGGCCTAAAAATAAACTAAGACTTCATTCGATAAATGAGGAGGAGGTCGGTTGTCAAGTTATGTTTTATTATTATTTGTTTGGTACACTAATGTTTTTACACCTTCAATAGTTGCAGTGTGTGCATGCATTGTGTTACAGAGTTCAGTCTGAGCTGTATATGATGTATGTGGTTAGATGTGGTGGCTTGTACCTGGAAACTGAGCAGCTGTAATTTATTTTGTGAAGTTGACACTGTAACTACACTTTCTCCACTACACAATTCGATTCATTGAAGTGAGATGTGTCGGGAGGTGTACCTAGGTATGTATGGGATTTATTTGAGGCTATTTTTTACACACAAGTATGATCAATGATCATGTCCCACAAAGGTTTAAATTTCAGTCTGCTATATAATGCATTTAATTACAATGAATTGTGGTCTAAGGACATTGAGCTGTGTGTGTAATGTATATAATAGGGTATGTGGGTTGTGTTGGTTTGCAAATGATGGTGATTAACCCTCAGCGCTCATGCATGAGAGGATTATAGTAGTCATCCTGTCTGTCTCTCTGTCTGTCTGTCTGTCTGTCTGTCTGTCGGTCTGTCACGCTCTGATTTTGGAGATTACTGACAATTAACTGTTGATTTGGGTATGAACTTACAATGACGATTTAAATTTAAGACCTTTTATTATGCTTTTTTTTTTTAATTTAGGGCTGATTCTTGAGATAATGCGAAGCTTCAGCTCTGCCTAGGTACCAGCTTTTGTGGCAACGCCCCCTAGCATTACATCATAACCACGTGAGCAAATAATTTCTTGCAGACATTGATGTAGTTTGCTTTATAGGGGAAGTTAACGGAGTTGAAAGAAGTGAAGTATCACAATATAAATGTATACTGGTGAGTGTTTCTGGCCAGTTTAGCTTCTTTTCTTATGAAGACAGATGAATGAGCAGATTGGAAATGTTACCATGCTTAGCAGCGATAGAACTGGCAAACAGTACCAATGTCCATAATTTCTTCAGCACTGCTGTGGCCGTCTTTTTCTTCGTTTTTGCAAACTCAGTTATGGTTGCGTGCCATTTAGAACAAAAACTCCTGCCCAAATCCGGAATTTAAATGGCGCGCGTAATTAATTGCACGCAGAAAGCGAGCAGTCGGTAATTCGGTGGTTACATGCACTCGATATATATACAGTAGGGGTCAAAATAAAGTTCCCACAGGGGAGTGATAAAGCCGCAGATAAGCCGGTACGTTTGAAAAGCCGTTAAATTAAATCGCTGAAAAAGCCGCTAAATTAAGTCGCTGAAAAAGCCGCTAATATAAGTCGCTGAAAAAGCCGTTAAATCAAGTCGCTGAAAAAGCCGCAAAAAAAGCCGCTAAGCAACGAAGTCTAGTCGTTTATCGCACGCCCGCGCAGAATCGCAAAGCTTCCGCGCGGGAGCGTTGTTAATTGTGGACCCGCCCACTTTTGCGGAGAAAAAAATCGGACCGCTCGATTACTTGTTTTCGACGGCTGCGAACTGTTTTGGGAAAGTAGTTCGTCTTACCTCAACATTTCTTCCGAACCAAGGCGACTGCCAAGTTACTCCACCCCATGCTCTAGCTTTAAAGAACTGTTTTACTCCAGTTTTGCGGAGAAAAAATCGGACCGCTCGACTTATTCTGTTTTCAACGACTGCGACTAGCTTTCGATATGCAGTCCGTCTTGCCTGAACGCTTCTTCCGAGCAGGGTGACTGGTTTATCGTGTGGAGGTACACCTTTTCCATTCTGAATGCGCTGCTTTCTTGCTGTTAAGCTTGTTTTGCTCGGCGCGGGAAACTCGCGCCAGATTATAAAGTCGGGAGTTTTTTCACCACGCGAATTAAATTGAACCAAAAAACGGTTGTAGGTACGGTTGTAGTTAGTGTGCGTGCTTGTCAGCTTCAAGTTCTCAACTATTTCTTTTTTGCAGATCTTCTGAAGTTTCCATTCCTTCTTATTCTGTAAGTGCATAGCTGAAGTGGAAGTTTCACAGTAACTAGCTCTTTGATTTTTTTTTTTTTTTTTTTAAGATACTGTAATTACTTAACTATTAAGGTTTTCTTTTTGTTTCGTCTTTTTTGACAGTTTTTACTACAGATTTTACTACAGATAATGAGTGCTAGAAAATTTATTAAAACTGCTATGGCTCAGACAAGTAAGTTCCATTACAAGGCAAATTAAATAAATTAATAAAACAATAAATAGCTTTACAAATGATTAGTTTGGTAGTATAATTTTATTAAAAATCCTCTACTGTGCAGAATATTGTCTAGTGTACTGGTCAGAGGAAGACTCATTCACAGTATTGCCTAGAAGTCAACTAATTACTGGAGACAAGAAGGGTGATAAATGCAGCATAAAAATCAGACGCCACATACATGAGGGAGAGATTTTAGGAGTTGGTAAGTATTTCATAATTTATAGATGAATAAATTAATTTTTGATAACAATTTTTTTAAAATAATGGACACAACCCCTCCAGTGCAATTCCACATTCACTGTAATATGAGGCCATGATAATAAAATTGTTTCTCAGGTTTTTATAAACCTGTAGTTTCTAAGGCTGGTCTACATTGTACACATCCAATTCCAACATCTTTGTCGTGCGGACAGCTCCAGGCCAATACAATTTATAATTCACAATTTATAATTCTTGGCTGTTAGATACATGCATTGAATTATGAATCATAGCACCTTTAAAATTTCTAAGTGGCCTCCTAGTTACCACACATATACAGTGTACTATAAGTGTGTCAGGTCATATATATAATTTTTAAATACCACGTTTATTCAGGCACAGAATCGGAGATGAATAGCTTAGCTGATGACGCTGAGCTAAATTCACCAGGCGAGATTCTCCACACAGACACTAGTCCAAATGTTGTTTCGGTAAATTTAATTTTAAAAACAACAAGAGTTACTGAATTATTAATATTAACATTCTTAGGTTGCGAAAAAAAGGCCGAGAGGGAGTGATACACCATTAACCATTGGTACAGACATTTTGTTGGCAAAATACTGGATTATAATTTTAATGACAATATGTGACAGTACTTGGGAAAAGGGACGAATTGCGTTAAAAATTGAAAAATGAGTTATTCATATCACTGTGTAGAGCACTTCTTATGGAGTATTTTGATACCAAGTTTATAGGCAGGCGCTGCTTGGTTCACTAAATATACGAGCGGCAATCTGACCAACTTGAGCACAGTTATTTCGAGAAAACTGCAATTAAAACTTCTTATTCAATTGCTCGCGGAGTTAACGTTGAATTCCGTAATCTAACCGGAAGTCCGGGTTACGTAAGACTGTCTTATGCTGGGAAAAAAAATGGTGGCGATCAGCTGAAAGGCAGTAAGTTATAGTTGGGGCCGCTTACTTCATTGATGGGGGAGGCCTTACTCAGTTTAGACCGTACATTGTGTAAGAGTGCTGGACAGGTATGGCTTTAAATAGCACTAGATGCGTATAGACATAGTTTTACAGGCCATTTTGTGCTTCTTTTTTTCTGTTTCCAACAGTTTGATAGTTACAGTAAGTCATGGTAACTATAATACAGTCACTCTTTCAGAAATGATCAACTAGCTTGGTTTGTTAGTTCACTGGCTAGCTAAGTTTAGGATTATATTTGTCTTGCAGCCAGCTTGTTGCCTGTTTTGGAACAAATGAACAATAGGAATCTCTTTAAATCAATGAACAAAAATGATGGACTTTCAAAATGTATTGCCTTCTCTTGTTGCAGTGTGACAGAAGTCCTCATCATCACTGAAACCTTTGTCCAGTCAGAGACTTGCTGATTCTTCCAGTGTGTTCACAAAAATAGTCCCAGGAGTCTCCAGGTCTGCAGACTCCAACTACAAGACTCCATAAAGCAACATCAACCTATATAGCTTGATTATTCACATTTATTATTTCTATTCTGTTGC
>WLWD01003652.1_pt1 | contig 37846 bp, 17 predicted proteins | sample 6712731 | NCBI WGS metagenome assembly WLWD01 (sample SAMN12718690, study PRJNA576275) | sponge metagenome | isolation source: marine sponge | host: Mycale hentscheli | place: New Zealand: South Island, Marlborough, Capsize Point | collected 2014-11-01 | reverse complement strand
GGCATTCACTCCTCACACCTGACAGAAGTGACTCATCCTAGGATGACACCTAGCATTCACTCCTCACACCTGACAGAAGTGACTCATCCAAGGATGACACATGGCATTCACTCCTCACACCTGACAGAAGTGACTCATCCTAGGATGACACCTAGCATTCACTCCTCACACCTGACAGAAGTGACTCATCCAAGGATGACACATGGCATTCACTCCTCACACCTGACAGAAGTGGCTCATCCTAGGATGACACCTGGCATTCACTCCTCACACCTGACAGAAGTGACTCATCCTAGGATGACACCTGGCATTCACTCCTCACACCTGACAGAAGTGGCTCATCCTAGGATGACACCTGGCATGCACTTCTCACACCTGACAGAAGTGACTCATCCTAGGATGACACCTGGCATTCACTCCTCACACCTGACAGAAGTGACTCATCCTAGGATGACACCTGGCATTCACTCCTCACACCTGACAGAAGTGACTCATCCTAGGATGACACCTGGCATTCACTCCTCACACCTGACAGAAGTGGCTCATCCTAGGATGACACCTGGCATTCACTCCTCACACCTGACAGAAGTGACTCATCCTAGGATGACACCTGGCATTCACTCCTCACACCTGACAGAAGTGACTCATCCTAGGATGACACCTGTCATTCACTCCTCACACCTGACAGAAGTGACTCATCCTAGGATGACACCTGGCATTCACTCCTCACACCTGACAGAAGTGGCTCATCCTAGGATGACACCTGGCATTCACTCCTCACACCTGACAGAAGTGGTTCATCCTAGGATGACACCTGGCATTCACTCCTCACACCTGACAGAAGTGACTCATCCTAGGATGACACCTGGCATTCACTCCTCACACCTGACAGAAGTGACTCATCCTAGGATGACACCTGGCATTCATTCCTCACACCTGACAGAAGTGACTCATCCTAGGATGACACCTGGCATTCACTCCTCACACCTGACAGAAGTGACTCATCCTAGGATGACACATGGCATTCACTCCTCACACCTGACAGAAGTGACTCATCCTAGGATGACACATGGCATTCACTCCTCACAACAGACCCTGACAGAAGTGACTCATCCTAGGATGAACACCTCTGCATTCAACTCCTCACATACACCTGACCGAAATTGGACTCATCCTAGGCTGACACTGGCTTCACTCCTCAACACCTGACATAAGTGACTCATCCTAGGATGACACCTAGCATTCACTCCTCACACCTGACAGAAGTGAATCATCCTAGGATGACACCTGGCATTCACTCCTCACACCTGACAGAAGTGGCTCATCCTAGGATGACACCTGGCATTCACTCCTCACACCTGACAGAAGTGACTCATCCTAGGATGACACCTGGCATTCACTCCTCACACCTGACAGAAGTGACTCATCCTAGGATGACACCTGGCATTCACTCCTCACACCTGACAGAAGTGACTCATCCTAGGATGACACCTGCATTCACTCCTCACACCTGACAGAAGTGACTCATCCTAGGATGACACCTGGCATTCACTCCTCACACCTGACAGAAGTGACTCATCCTAGGATGACACCTGGCATTCACTCCTCACACCTGACAGAAGTGACTCATCCTAGGATGTCACCTGGCATTCACTCCTCACACCTGACAGAAGTGACACATCCTAGGATGTCACCTGGCATGCACTTCTCGGTAACCGTGCTATTAGGGACTAATACTACAGGCAACGCTATTGAAACAGCATTAGGTGAAGCCTAGTTCTATTGCAATTGCTTTACGAGTGCTATTGATCCCTGTGGGTCGGTCCGACAGAAAGTGATGAGGCGTGGCAGTATACCACGCCTCCAACAGAACAGAACTAGTCATGCACACACACAGTCATATTTTTGGTACTCTGTAGGACACCTGGCATTCATTCCTCACACCTGACAGAAATGGCTCATCCTAGGATGACACCTGGCATTCACTCCTCGCACCTGACAGAAGTGACTCATCCTAGGATGACACCTGGCATTCAATCCTCACACCTGACAGAAGTGATTCATCCTAGGATGACACCTGGCATTCACTCCTCACACCTGACAGAAGTGACTCATCCTAGGATGACACCTGGCATTCACTCCTCACACCTGACAGAAGTGATTCATCCTAGGATGACACCTGGCATTTACTCTTCACACCTGACAGAAGTGATTCATCCTAGAATGACACCTGGCATTCACTCCTCATACCTGACAGAAGTGACTCATCCTAGGATGACACTTGGCATTCACTCCTCACACCTGACAGAAGTGACTCATCCTAGGATGACACCTGGCATTCACTCCTCACACCTGACAGAAGTGACTCATCCTAGGATGACACCTGGCATTCACTCCTCACACCTGACAGAAGTGACTCATCCTAGGATGTCACCTGGCATTCACTCCTCACACCTGACAGAAGTGACACATCCTAGGATGTCACCTGGCATGCACTTCTCACACCCCACTCACCCGACAGAAGTGAACTCATCATCCTAGGATGACACCTGGCATTCACCCTCCTCACAAACCCTGACCTGAAGTGACTCATCCTAGGAGGACACCTGCATTTCACTCCTCACAGCACCCTACAGAAGTGACTCATCCTAGATGACACCTGGCATTCACTCCTCACACCTGACAGAAGTGGCTCATCCTAGGATGACACCTGGCATTCACTCTTCACACCTGACAGAAGTAACTCATCCTAGGATGACACCTAGCATTAACTCCTCACACTTGACAGAAGTGGCTCATCCTAGGATGACACCTGGCATTCACTCCTCACACCTGACAGAAGTGACTCATCCTAGGATGACACCTGGCATTCACTCCTCACACCTGACAGAAGTAACTCATCCTATGATGACACCTGGCATTCACTCCTCACACCTGACAGAAGTGACTCATCCTTGGATGACACCTGGCATGCACTTCTCGGTAACCGTGCTATTAGGGACTAATACTACAGGCAACGCTATTGAAACAGCATTAGGTGAAGCCTAGTTCTATTTCAATTGCTTTACGAGTGCTATTGATCCCTGTGGGTCGGGCCGATAGAAAGTGATGAGGCGTGGCAGTATACCACGCCTCCAACAGAACTGAACTAGTCATGCACACACACAGTCATATTTTTGGTACTCTGTATTTAGCCAGTTAGTTGTTTGTGCAAGTCATTCATTCGTTAATTAGTGTTGATCTTTCGTATGTTTGTGTGTTCCTGCGCTGCAGTGTGAACGTAAAGCTGCAGTGCAGGAAATCTCTATCTTTCGTGTGTCAATGCCCGTCATAATAGGCGTGGCCTTTACAGTCATATATATACTTGTATCATCCGTCAGACATTTTAGTTCTACCTCGTGCCTTACTTTTTAGACGATAGATTTAAAACTCTATAAGTCAATATTTGGCCGGGGAGGAGGACTCTGGTGGCAGCATACCTCGCCTCACCAGCGCATGAGTAAAGTTGGTATCTCCTCTGAGACTGAGTGCGCGGCGACCCACAACTGGCGGCAGCGGTGTTAGTGATCCAGTCTGCGCCATCGAAGAAGAAGTTCGAGTTCGAGTTGAAGTTTCGAGTTGATATTCTACAATCGTCGTCAGCGATTTCGTGTCGTCTGCGTCGGCTACTTTTCGGAAGTTTGTGTTGATATTCTACAATTGTCGTCAGCGATTTCGTGTCGTCTGCGTCGGCTACTTTTCGGAAGTTTGTGTTGATATTCTACAATTGTCGTCAGCGATTTCGTGTCGTCTGCGTCGGCTACTTTCGGAAGTTTTCTGTCCCTGTGCGTTGGATCTTCTGTCCCGATTTAACACTCGGATTCGATAGTCGTGTCTACCTCAGGATCAGTTGGTAATTTGTATCTGGGTAACATTTCATTGTTTCTTGTCTTTGTGACATTTGGTGCATTTGATCGGCTAGCTTGGTGTGTCCTATCTTACCTGTTTTGTAGACTATCCCACGTCCTCTGGCCTGTGGATGATCTGGAGAGAGACGAGAGATAGAGCTTGCAAAAAGACCTTCAAGGATTCTGGTATTGATTCTCTATCTGATTGTTCTAAAGGTAGTGTGCTCCCTGATAAGTTTAAGCCTTGTAGAAAGAATAATAGTAGTAGTAGCTGTTTAGTTTTGGCTAGTAAAAGTTCTGATAGTGATCGTGAGAGAAGTAAACCTAACGATCCTTTTGTTTTGACTCCCCAATTGTTTGCAAATTGTGGTTTGCTTAGTGAGTCTGTGAATAGTTCTACAGAAATGGATAGAGATCCTGATGATATTGAATCTGTAGTTGATGGTGTGGTGGGTAATGAGCATGTAGATGTTCGCCCTGAGGAAGAAAACCCTAATCCTATGGGTGCGGGTCCTGGTGAACCTTCGCCAGGTGAGGCCATGTTCATGAGAAATTTCATGAGCATGATGGGAAAGATGATGGTGAGGGAAATGGATCACGGCTCTGACGTGCGTCTTAGTTCCTCTTCCTCTACTTCGGTGGCAGAGTTGAACAGGCAGATTAATGCTTTAGCTCCGCACAAGGAAGGTGCTGATATCGTTAAATATATTAAGAAGCTTGAAGATGATCTGACCGATATTGGCTGCCCGAGAGCGAGATTCAAAACCATTTTGCTCCAGAAGCTCCAGTCTGAGACAGCTGCTGAGTATATTTCCACTTTGGATCGAGCTGGATTTTCATACCCTGAGCTGAAGAAGTTGCTCTCTGATGCTGTAGGCTCTAGTAGACTGTCTTTAGGAGTTAAGCTTTCAGAGTTTGTGAGTGAGAATAAATCTGTAGATACCCTCAAAGCGTATTCGAAGATTAAGAGTTTGATTGATTCCATTGATATGGCGACGAATGATAAGAACGATCTCCTTCTTTTCATGGCCACTTCTGCTTTTCGAGCATCCAGGCCTCAAAGCCAACGTTCGTTGATGGATGCGCGTGAGATCCGTTCCTTCAAAGATCTTAGCAATGTCGCAACCTCTCTTAAAGAGTCTGAATATGATAAACCTGTGGCTAGAAATTATGCCCCTGGTAGTAGTAGCAGTGTGTCCCATAGACCTTCTTTTCAATGCTATGTATGTCACAAATATGGGCACAGGGCCTTTGAATGCCGTTTCAGAAATAGAAGTGTGAATGAATCTGTCCCCAATAATGTCAGCCATGTTAAGCCACAAGGCATAGTGTGCTATACTTGCAATACCCCAGGACATAAGTCTCCTGATTGCCCCAATAAAAACCAGCCTGGTCAGGGTAATAAGGGTGAGAGCAGGGTTGACAATAAGCAGATTGTTGTTAAACGTGGTTCGAGGACATACAATACCAGCTGGATTGCTGTGCAAAATGGTGCCTCCCATGTTGATGGTATGGTCAATGGCTTTCCATGCCAGATCGTGCCTGATACTGGGGCCGAGATTACTATTGTGCCGGCATCCTTGGTTTACGAGGACCAGCTACGTGATGATTTTGTGAGAGTCCGTGGTTGGAATGGCGAACCCAAGTTGCTTCAGACAGCTGAAGTGGATTTTGATTATAGTGAGAAAACTTTTTTGTCCGTGGTTGCAGTGGCTCATGAGGATGACCTCTGTAACAGGGTCCTGTTCTCTGTCCCCATGGATGGAGACATGGCTTCCCGGCTCCTTTTGGATGCTGCCTCTAATGCTCCTCCCAAGGCAGAGGAGGCAGGGCACCCCGATGATACCTCGGGCATCCATTCACTCTCTGAAGGTGGTGCTGGCTCTGTTGTCAACCCGCAGGAGGCTTGTAAGACCTCTCAGGGCTCTGATAACATCCAGAGGAGTGCTACGGTAGCAGTTGTGACAAGGTCAATGACTAAATCTAACAGGTCTAGAAGAAAGAAAAAGTTTGTGTCTGATATTGTAGAAGCTGACCCTATCGCATTTCAATCTGAGTTTGAGAGATTGGCTAACATTGATCTCGGTTTTGAGAAGTGTGCTGCTGAGGTTGATGGTAGTACTGCTTCGGTTTCTGAGTCTGATTTCTTGGGATCTGGGCTTGGTGTTGTTTCTGAAGAATGTAAGGAAGATGAGTTGAATAGCCATGTATCTCTCAGTAGTAATAATGCCATTTGTTCTTCAGATGGTGTTCCCCAGCCTGTTGAGTCGTCAGGTGGGAATGGTGCTGGTGATGATTGTATCTCCCAGTCTACACCTCCTAGTGTGGTGATTAATCCTGTTGTTTCTGATAATCCTGAGTTTGATATTCCTGAGTGTAATGATCTTTCTAGTGCTGACTTTCTTATTCAGGAGGTCAAAAGTGATCCTAATTTAGAGTCTATCAGAGATTTGGGCGTTAGAAAGCTAAATGGTTACTCTTATAATGATAAAGGTGTTTTGATTCATAGTGTTTTGGATGAGTTCAACAATGTGTGTGATAGAATCGTATTGCCCAAGACTAAAAGATGTAAAGCACTTACACTGGCCCATGATAATACTGCTCATGCGGGTGTCCGTGGGATGAGGCGCCTGTTAAATTCTCGTTTTGTTTGGCCAGGTATCCATGGAGATATAGTTAAGTTTGTCAAAAGTTGTGATGTCTGCCTACGTATTAATCAGTCGGGTAACAAGAAAGCACTCATGGTGCAGAGACCAATGTTAACACAGCCTTTTGAATCTGTGGCTGTTGATCTGGTAGGTCCCCTTCCCAAGGGCAAGCGTGGTTCCAGATTCATGTTCACTTATATTTGCTTGTCTAGTAGGTGGCCTGAAGCACTTCCCATGCGTACTGCATCCGCTCAGGAAGCTGCGCAGTGTTTCCTCCAAATCATATCCCATACTAGTATTCCTCTCAAAGTGCTGTCAGATCGTGGCACTGTGTTTCTTTCCAAGTTAATGGATAACTTATGCACTTTGCTGGGTGTGCATACCATACAATCCTCTCCATATAGGCCTCAGTCTAACGGGGTTGTGGAAAGGCTACATGGGACTCTAAAGCCTATGTTGGCCAAAGCTATTGATAGTGGGATTGATTGGGTTGACTTTTTGCCCATGGCATTATTTGCTATCAGACAAGTCCCCAACAGAGACTTAGGTTTCTCCCCTCACATGCTAGTTTATGGCAGAGAAGTTATTGGTCCCCTTGATCTCTTATATCATGGGTGGTCTGAGAAATCTTTACAGTGTATGGATGTTGAAAGTTGGTTGTTGAAACTTAATGACCAGTTGTGTGTTATTCATGATATGGCAACTTCTAAGGAAGCCACAGCCAATGAGAGTAGAGCCATTAGTTATAACAAAGGCAAAACTGACAGAACCTTGAATGTTGGTGATAAAGTTTTAGTGAGAATCCCTGGGCTTCATAGTTCGCTCCAAGCTTCCTGGGAAGGCCCCTATTGTGTTACTGACAAAGTCTCCCGTGTTACCTTTAAGGTTAGCAAGGGTGATGGCCATCCCACACGTCTTGCTCACATAAACAATCTGAAGACATATGTCGACAGACCCCTCAATGTGTGTGCAGCTACTTTGGTGGCCGAGGAAGTGGGCATAGACACTAATTTGCTAGAATCTTCTCCTTTGCTCAGTTCTGATAAATGTGATGGTTTTAATAACAAAGAATTGCTTGATGTATTGTATAGTGTTTCTTGTTCATTTAGTGATAAACCTGGTTTGTGCAAATCTGCTAAATGCACAATAGTATTGTCTGAGCATGCAACGCCTGTCTCACAGCAGGGTAGAAACATTCCTGTTGGTATTGAACAAGCGGTGAAGAAAGAACTTACCAAACTCCTTGATGAGGGTATTATTGTTAAGTCAAGTGCCCTTTGGTCCTCACCTTTGGTTCCAGTGAGGAAGAAAGATAACTCTAATTCAGTTACTCCTCTAGTTCGGTATTGGGTTCCATCTTTAGATGAAATTTTGCAGAAAGTCGGTCAGAGTAAATGTTTATCAACTCTGGACCTTACATCCGGTTTCCATCAGATAGTTATGGATGATGCCTCTAGTGACCTAACTACTTTTGTCTGTCCACTGGGAAAGTTTAAGTATGTTCGCATGCCTTTTGGGCTTAAGAACGCTCCTGCCATTTTTCAGGCGGCAGTAGAAGCAGTCCTTTCTCCAGTTAGTGACGTCAGCTGCAATTATGTAGATGATGTTGTGGTCTTCAGTGACTCTTGGGAAAATCACTTGTTAGATCTTAAACGTGTCATAGAGTGTCTTAGAGCTGCTGGTTTCTCCATTAAAAGAAAGAAGTGTTGTTTTGGTAGAAAACACCTTACTTACCTTGGTCACAGGATAGGTGGGGGTGGGTTGTCTATTCCCCAATGTAGAGTTGATGCTCTAGTAGCATTCAGGAAACCTGGTACAAAGAAAGCCATGCGTTCTTTCCTGGGCGCCATGTCTTATTATAGACGGTTCATCCCAGGATTTGGTCAGTTCTCTGCAGTCCTCACTCCCTCAGTCTCTCTCCGTTCTCCTCATCAGGTGGATTGGACAGTGGGCATGGAGGACGCATTCGGTAAGATTAAGGATATACTTGCTGATCATGTTGTGCTGTGTGTCCCTAGACAGGATGATGAGATGGTCTTATACACGGATGCTTCCGGTGACGGGATCGGGGCGTGTCTCCATGCAGTACGTGACAATGTGGAGCTCCCCGTGGCATTCTTCAGTAGTCAGCTCCTCCCTTCTGAGCGCAACTACTCTGTTACAGAACTTGAGAGTCTTGCTATTGTAGCATCCGTTTGACATTTTGAGCGATTGGTATACGGACGTCCAGTGAAGATCGTCACTGATCATAGAGCGTGTTTGGCTCTCCAGTCAGGCAGGGGTCTGAACCGCAGACTTCTTCGATTTGCACTCACCTTGCAAGACAGACCCATTGAAATAGTTCATCGAGCTGGAAGAGATAACTCAAACGCCGATGGTTTTTCGAGGCAATCGTGGCCCTCCTTGTTACCAGCTTCTCCCGGAGGTCAAAGCTTAGGCGGGGGAGATGTGGGTCGGGCCGACAGAAAGTGATGAGGCGTGGCAGTATACCACGCCTCCAACAGAACAGAACTAGTCATGCACACACACAGTCATATTTTTGGTACTCTGTATTTAGCCAGTTAGTTGTTTGTGCAAGTCATTCATTCGTTAATTAGTGTTGATCGTTCGTATGTTTGTGTGTTCCTGCGCTGCAGTGTGAACGTAAAGCTGCAGTGCAGGAAGTCTCTATCTTTCGTGTGTCATAGCCCGTCATAATAGGCGTGGCCTTTACAGTCATATATATACTTGTATCATCCGTCAGACATTTTAGTTCTACCTCGTGCCTTACTTTTTAGACGATAGATTTAAAACTCTATAAGTCAATATTAGGCCGGGGAGGAGGACTCTGGTGGCAGCATACCTCGCCCCACCAGCGCATGAGTAAAGTTGGTATCTCCTCTGAGACTGAGTGCGCGGCGACCCACAATCCCTAATAGCACAGGTTACCCGTGCTATCACTCTCTAATAGTAGGCCAGCTTTAAAAATAGTCATTTGCAATTGTAGCTATACTGCATCGTTCACTTACTATATCCGTATTTCAGGATTAGCTTCTGCTGGAACTTAGTTTTCAACGTACGACTTCCTAATCTGTTGAAAAACATTCCGTCTAATACAGGTAGAGCTTCTGTGGTAAAGAATGATGTGGTCTTCCACTAGAAACTACTCAAACAATACGTATCCGATGTTAACGCTGCACACGTGCGCACTTACCCATACTAATTCGCTTAGCTACTGTGGTATTTCACTTAGTTACATGCTATTTCAATTAGTTACGCGCTATTTCATTCCCCCCCCCCCCATGTGATTTCAATTGAACTGTGATTTTACATTTTTTGAATGGGCAATTTACGCACCGTACTATTAGGTAGAAAATTACATAGCATCAATTTAATTTTCTTGAGAAAATTTGTTACTTAGATAACTTGTTCTTACCTATGGGCTTAATAGCTTTTATTTTTATATAACAAAAAGGCTAGCACTTTGTAATGCATCACTATTATTTACTTACTTTAGATGTCTACAAATATGAAGATGCATACAAACACTTCATTGTTTCCAAGGAAGTGTTGGAGCTTCTGTCTTTAAAGTGTATGGCCCTTGGTCCTCCAAGACAAGGCAAGAGTACAACTCTCAGGAGAATAAAGGAAGAGATCATAGATCTTCTGTCAGCACATGAAGTGGATCAGATTCATGGCAGCACAGGCACAGTGGAGTATTCTTCCAATATGGTAGTCCTAGGCTTGTCTGATTCAACTACAGCAATAAGGAAGGTAAACTGGACCATTGTACAGAATCTGATTGAGGAAGCATCTCTACTCTTTCACATTCTTAAAGATAGTATGGAGACTAAGTCCACTTCTGAGATTATGGCTGATTCTCATGAAGGTAGTGCAACTATGGCAAATGTCAGTCAAGCTAGCAGTACAGAGCTGTCTCACCCTGTGGAAAAGCCACCGCAACCTTCCTTATTGCAGAAGATGGTGGCAAAATTGAAAACTTTTACTACATCTCGACAGTCACAACAAAAAACACCTTCTCCTCACCCATTAACACCCTCTCCTCACCCACCAAGACTTGGGCAATTAACCGATGAAATGGTATCACTACAAGATTATTCAGAAATAGCTGCCATATTCGAGAGAGTGTCCAAACAACCACACTTTGAAGAATATGTGAGGCACTCCTTTAAATTTTTTTTGAGAATGGAGGACACCGGAGGTCAGCCTGAGCTGATGGACATGCTACCAGCACTCACCATAGGACCTGGCCTCTACTTGCTGTTCTTCAGTTACGAGTTCAGATTAGATGAAGAGTATTGGGTCTTTTATCAGAGAACTTCAGGAGAGACAACTGCACCAGAGAAATCAGAGTTTACTCTGCAAGCGATGCTTTTGCGCACTCTGGCCAGTATATCTTGTTTCAGTTCCTCCACCCATCATCAACCTCTGTCTGGATCAGACCACTCAGCCATTGGTGAGATACTGGAGTCCTCCAAGTCAGTAGTGTATATAGTGGGCACTCACAAAGACAAGGTTTCTGAGGAATACATCGCTTCAGTTGACTCACAGCTTCAAAAAGTGATTCGAGACACTGACTTCTACAAAAAAGGCATAGTTCAGTTCTGCTCAGAAGACAAGCTTGTTGTTTCTTTAGACAACATGGGAGGCGGAGTAGAAGAAATCCATCACTTGCATCAGCTACTGGAGAATGCCATGGAGAAACACTTTAAAAAGCTGAAAATTCCAGCTGTGTGGCTTTTGTTCAGCTTGTGTCTTCGCATGAGAGAAGTGAGGACAGCCAGCCTGGAGACCTGCCTGGCCTTGTCCCATGCCTTTAATATGACACCCTACGAGACCAAAGTAGCTCTGTGGTTTCTTCACCACCATGCCGGTGTTCTGATGTACTTCCCCAGTGTGCTTGGTTTAGAGGACCTGGTCATCATAGACATCCAGGTAGTGTATGACAGTATCACTGGTGTCATTCTTAAAGCCATGAGCTTTGATAGCGTAGGTCAGGCCACATCCGAGAGATTCAGGAAGACAGGTCGATTCTCTATGACAGATTTGAAGACAGCTACAGCTGACATTTCAGGAGATCTGATTCCACCAGAGCAACTGGTAGCTTTGCTAGCATATCTTCACTTGATAGCTGAGATTGTGTCAGTCGAATCTTCTGATACTAACTTAGTGTTAGAAGAAGAGAAAGAATACATCATGCCTTGCGTGTTAGAAAATGCTAGTGCAAAGGAACTCGATCTATTCCACAAAGAATCCTGTAGATCTTGTATCGTGGAACCTCTCTTGATGTACTTCAGTTGTGGGTTTACTCCTATGGGACTCTTTCCTGCTGCAATGGCATGTCTCGTATCCAACAAGTCCTTCACTTTCATTGCAGAAGGTGTCAAGAAAAACATGGTGACCTTTTTGTATGGAACAAAAAACGTTTGTGTTACATTCGTGTCTAAATCTAAATATTTTGAAGTAGTAGTTTCTTGTGATCTTACTTTCCAAGACTCTTTCCGAGACTCCATTCACCATGAATGTGCTGCTCTAAAACAAGAAATAGAGGACACTCTAAAGAAGGCTAGTGCCAGAATGAACTACAACAGCTACATGGACTACCAGTTTGCCTTTGACTGTCGTTCACATGAAGGAGGACATCATCTTGGGATATTTCACGAAGTAGAGTCCATTCCTTCAGCCATGACGTGTTTGAACAGTTCACAAGCAATTGCACTTCAGAATAGACACCTCATTTGGTATGGACAGGTATGCAGTAATAGACTAATGAAATTCTAACTTGCAATAACTAACAATGATATTATTTGGTTTTAGAAATACGAGAAGAAAGATCCTGTGGTAGAGGTCTCTGAAAGTAAGTCAAGTTATTGTTGTTATTTGGTATCATTACAAATATATTATTATTATAGGTGGTAATAACTTGAGTATATTTCTGAGTGTGTATCCTGACTTGGTGCACTCAGTGAAGCCTTGTGTTATGACAGTAGCTGATCTCTGCTACAGTATTGGACTCATATCTCCTGACATGTATGAACAGCTCCTTCAACGTCAGAACTGGATTGATGTAGAGAAGACAAGGAAACTTCTGAGTAGCATTTGTACAGTCTTATCAACTAGACCTACTGCCCTCAAGGAGTTTGTTTCTGTATTGTCTCAAGTGGACTATTGTAGACAAGTGGCAGATAAAATACAGCAACAGCTCCAGTAAGTATCTTATTATTATTGTAGCATTTGAATTATTATATTATTGTGTAATAGAATTGCTGTGGATTGAACTCTATCAACAATGGTCATACATTTGAAAACACTCATTGTATATTGTACTTTATATGTCATATCCCATATTTCAAATTTAAATGTTGTGGATTTATTCCTTTTTTGTTATTTTTGAATAAAAATTGTTAACTTTATTTTAACAAAGAGTTATATAATTCCATACACGAATAGTAATTGTTCAGCTGCCATGTACTAGTGTAATGATCCATCACCTCTCTTGTCTGACAGTATCTTGTTGGCAGTGTACAGTGATCCATCACCTCTCTTGTCTGGCAGTGTACAGTGATCCATCACCTCTCTTGTCTGGCAGTATCTTGCTTGCAGGCAGTGTACAGTGATCCATCACCTCTCTTGTCTGGCAGTATCTTGTTGGCAGTGTACAGTGATCCATCACCTCTCTTGTCTGACAGTATCTTGTTGGCAGTGTACAGTGATCTATCACCTCTCTTGTCTGACAGTATCTTGTTGGCAGTGTACAGTGATCTATCACCTCTCTTGTCTGACAGTATCTTGTTGGCAGTGTACAGTGATCTATCACCTCTCTTGTCTGACAGTATCTTGTTGGCAGTGTACCATGAAAGTTTTACTGGTAGCTATACCTGACACTGTTCCATCGGAGTGCCTCAGAGCACCTTGTACAGTATTGAGCAGAAGGCACGGTCTTTTCATATTCATTAATATAGCTACTTAGTTTGGACTTGTATTCCACTATCAAAATGAAGTTGCTCTACATTTGACACCATAGTATTGATATACCACACTATATACCATCTCATTGGAGCAAAGGTGCATACCAATATAGCTGGGTATAGTATTTCACAATACAAAATAACCACAAGTAGCTAACAATGAAATTGGAATTACTGGATTTGAAGGAATGCGTGATGCTCTTATTCAAGTTATTATGAAATAATGATTATAACGAGATATGAATCTCAACTGGAATGAGTCATGTTACGGTAAGAGACTCTCCTCTCAGTACACTTAATCACATTGTACAATGTGGAAATATAAGATCAATTCAAAAAATATTGTCTCCACAATGGTGGGGCAAATTGCAACTCCTTGGTGCTGGTAAGGCCGCATGAAATGGATTTTGTTCTTGGATTTATAGGGTCAGTTGTTTTTGTTTTCTGTTTTTGTTGTTATTGATTTTTTGAGAATAAAAAATGTGTTTCAAACACTGTCAAGCAGAGCAGACAGCTATCATCAACAGCTCATGAGAAAACAACTCTGGAGCCCTTCTTGAACCAACTTTGAAGAGGAATATTGATGATATCATTTTAATGCAGCATACCACCATTTATATTTATATATTTTTAATCACCCCACCTAAAATTTTCCTGTCCGAGAAATAAATAATCATTTGTACAAGTTCTACAAGGTGGTCTATGTTTTCCACCCAACTAGACCCTTTACCAAAAATGGCAAGTGCCTTTGTACACAGTCACAGTAGTTTGTTTTTTTTTTTGTTTTTTGTCTAGTCTTGAAACAAAACAAAAAGAAGGGGGAATAAGTAATACAGTCTAAAGCTAGTCTGGCGTAGCGGTTGGGTAAAGGGTCTGGCTACGCCAGACTAGTCTAAAGCATGACGAGATGTAGCCCGCATGCGCAATTGTTCAACTAACTGTCGTAGAGGCGTGGTGATGAAATAATTCCAGCGCTCAAGAGGAACGCCCACCTTTCCCATAGCTAGCGACGAAAACTGATGGAGACCGGATAGTCGGTTCCGTTGAAGGGATAGTGAAGCTCGGTAAGTGTAGAGCTACTTTCATCTCTAGGTGGCTGTCTATAAAGCTACTTGAATTTTCTTGCAAGCTTCTAGAGAAAACCGTTACCTGCACTTACGCAGGCGATAAATTTGTTGGCTCTTCTTGCGTGACTTCTTGTCGGGTGGCCAGGGAGAATGAGGTGCTTAGCAAATGTTTCATGGGTCGTTCTTTCAAAGTCTACCTTCTGCTACTGGTGGGGATTGTCCTGGGATTTGGCGTGTCCACAATAGTCCAAGTTAGTACGGAGGCCGCGAGGCAGCAAGCGGAGGCAACCTCTCGTGGCAAGAAAGAAGTTCCCTTGCAGCATGTCACTGTCAGGCAAGAGAGTCCTCAGGTGGCTGCAGAGGAAGATGTGAGATCACTGGAACTCTCTGATTACGATTATAACCATAGAGGGCTTGGAGAAGACATGGAACCAGCTCCTCAAGGAGGGGAGAAGAGAGCTCCTTCAAGATTTCCTTCTCTGGCAGTGCCTAAACCTCGCATCTTGTCGGCTAAGGAGCAGGAAGATGGCCTGGGCAGTCAAAGAAACTCTGACAGCGTTCCCAGTCGTCTCCTGCAAGAGTTGCCCTCGAGGCAATCAATATTGGTGGGCGTGATCACTTCCGTGAGCAAGTTGATGACCCAGACGCTGGCCATCCAGGGCACTTGGGGACCGAGGGCACTGGAGGTCATCTTCTTTGTGGGAGAAGTGTCAAGCATTCCTCATCTTCCTCCTAAGATGAAGATTGTTCAGCTGGAAGGAGTGGAAGATGGAGAGAGAGGCAGAGAGCTAAAGGAAGCACACGCCATTAAGCACATGGCGGACCAGTATCTGGACACTGTAGACTGGTTCCTTGTCGTGGGGGACGAGACTTACTTGAGACCTGCAGCACTGGAGAAGAAGTTGAGCTCCATCGATGCTCGATACCAGATCTACATGGGACGGCCTGGGGCAGGAATGGACCAGCAAGGAGGTAAAGGATCGTTGTGTCACAGAGAGCCAGGTGTGGTGTACAGTAGAGCTATGATGGAGAGTCTGAGACAGTATCTGCCGACATGCTGGCCTGGAGGGCAGGAGGGCGGGGCTACAATACACGACTGCATCATCAGCATGCAAGTCAGGTGCACGCAAGCGCACGAGGTAAGGTATCGTTGTGTGTGGGTGTGGTTATGTATGCATATGTTGTGAATATATTTGTGTGTGCATACATGCAAGAAGAATGGTTTACTTACAAGCATGTGGTAGAATGTATGTGCATGTAAAATACTAGTTTTGTGCAAGGATGTGTGAAATATGGTTGCTATGGATTGCGTTTGGTGTGAGTTCTTGTTGGATATAACAACATTGCATAGCAACATGCAGTATGTGCACGTGTGCGTGTGCTCCCATCTGCTGTATTAACTTGTCAGTTAGTATTCCGTCCTTAAGAGCATATCGGCAGTTCAGAAATTGAAAGTTAATTTAGAACTCGCTACTAATATCACTTTGTTCATTATTTGTTGTTATACTTAACAAGACAGTCTGTGGAATCAGTGAATGGATTATTGAAGGTAGGAGGCATATTTTGATTCCATAGTGAATCTTGTGTCCAGCCCACGCCTCATTAATGGAAGCTTGGTATCGGTCCAAGTTTTGTTAATGAGATTATGTAAGCTGTTTGTCATTTCTTGTATATTGAGGGGTTGGCGTGAAGGGGTTGTCAAGAGGAAGCTCATGAAAAATTAATTTATTTATTTTATACAAAAAAGTTTTGTTTATGTCTAGCAGTAAAAGTTATTGAGAACACAGACTGGTTGACTCTAACTCGACTAGAGAATTATCTAAACAATATGGCCGCTGGAATTGAAACACATGTTGGAAGTGTAAATTGTGTAATGTTTTACTGGAATAGCTGGAGACAGTCTCTTATTCAAACATGAAGGGTGAGAGGAAAGGGAGAGAAGGAGTTAGGTTTAGGAGTGGGACATGCAGGACTAATAATGGCTTGATAGACGTGGTTGTCATGGTAGCTAGTACAGCTGTCTGCAGTTAAACTGACAAGGGTCAAGTTGAGTCCCAATTGGTCGGACATATCTGCACCAGTAAGGACCCACCCCCTCCCCTCCCCACCCCACCTACCTGTTCCCAACTAAGTTTATTGAAAAGTTAGAATGTTGGATTGTACCATTTCAGGCAGTTCAGTTCACAGGACAACTGCAGGCTAACTTACATTCTTCATTCTATCCTCAGTCACAAATAGTTCAAAAAAATTTCATAAGTATTGACTTAAACATTGAGCCCCTCTCTGTCACTAACACCATATCCACCCGTGCAGTGTGTGACTAGCGCTGTGAGAAGTGACAGAATGTCTGTATTTGCCAGACATTGTGACTGACTGGTGTGACAGCTTCAAGGGGCAATAATGTCCTGACATTGTTTCTCTGTCACTAGCCGTCTTATCACATGTCATTAATGGAGGATAGAGATTCTCCAGCGACACTGGCATCTGGCAAGTGTCTTTATACAGTTTGTTTTAGACTGGGCCATCCAGTCAGGCAGCGCGTGCTAGTAACCTGACCAGTCAGACAGCGCGTGCTAGTAACCCGAGGCACTGTGTTGTTAGCAATACTTTTTCTCATTGTTTGCTCTGCTGAGCAAATTGACGGTGCTGCCTTTAATAGGGGGTGTGGTCAATGAATGTGGTGTTGCTAATTGGTGAAGTGGAATTTTAAATATTCATTTAAGATCATAATGTTGGTGGAGGCGTGTCAGTCTCCATGGGCAACGGCTTGCTTCTGGAGTTACAAGCTTAGACAATCATCTCGCATATTTGCAAACTAGGTTTTGATCCTGGCTCTTTAGGGCCACGGGTAAATACAGAGAGAATGCAGGCCACGCCCACTGAACTTTGGGTGCACTAACTGGTAGTCTCCTGTGAAGTTCTGCTGATTGCCATGGAAACCAATTCTGATGCGACAGAGGAAATCCTCTGGAACCTTGTATTAGTCAGGTGGCTTAGGGGCATTATGCAAGTTTACCAGTTTCCACTGGACAAAAGCATAAAATTTTGTATGGCTTTTCCTTAGGGCCTATTAAAGAATTTTAGCCTAGGAGCCCTCATGAAACGCATTTGTAAAGCAAGATGGCTGCCAATCAAAAATAATACTGGACAACTGTTTGGAGTTTGGTGAATCAAAGTAATAACAAGTGTGAAAAATTGTCACTTATAAGGGAAAACACTTATAATTAAAGTGTGAAGTAGTAAAAACTAAGTCATCCTTTGGTGGTGTCGGGCTAGGTTCATGCAACTGTGCTATTACATGGAGTTAGATTGGAATCGATTGTCATTTGTCGGCAGCAGGATTAATGACACACGATGATGACCAATGTGGCCCTACAAGTGCGAAAATGTGGAGAAGATCATTTTTAGGCAACGTAGCTGAGTTGAGGGACCTGATGCCCTTCCTGCATGTGTTTCTTTTAGTGGTAGTACAAGTGCATTAGATTTTGTTGTCAAGTGCATCTTGGCACAAATCTCATCATTTAAAGTTTAATAGTTCCAAACAGAACAAAGCAAGGAAACGTAAATCCAAGAGTGTAGATGACTACAACGAAGAGGGACCACCCAGCAAGAGTAGTAAAAGTTAACAACTGCATTTTTTTGTGAAAAACGTCTGAAGAAAGTAATCTCCACAAGTTTCTACTTTTGCTGCCGATAGCAACATACGATGAATAATAAGTGTTGCAGGACTCTAAGCTTCTGGTTCATACTGGTGGTGGAGACATTATAGCAAAGGTAGCTAAATATCACTTTAAGTGCCTTACGAGTTTGAGAAACCATTACAGAAGTCATTTTTAGGAAAAAGACCAGAGAAGAGAAGGTCCACACTAGGGAAAATAATATAAACCTTTCCAGATTGAGAAAGCCGTTAGTTCTGGAACTTCAATGTTCAACTGTCAGTATTCCCTCTAGGTCAGTCATTTTCATGATTTTGATATCTCTAAGGAGTACAATAAAATCAAGTTGAAGGAACGACTGTTGGAACAATTCCCAGAAGCCCAAGAACAGTTTGATGGCAGAAATACCATAATCACATTCAATAAGGCTGTCCAAGATATGCTTAGGGAGGCTTTACAGAAGGGGAATTTTTCTGAAGATGCTACCATTTTAGCCAAGGCTGCTACAATAATTATTGATCAGCCCTTTCAAGTTCAATGGGTCCTTTCCATCTAATTGCCTACAGGAGTCTCGTCCTTCAAGCCTCATATATCTTATTCCTTTAATTTTCAATGGTACTAATTTGAAAGACCAAGGGCGATGTGGAACTCAGGCATGACTAACTGTAGGTCAAGTCATTTTAGCACATAAGAAAGCTTCTGAATCTTGTACCATGAAACAAGGCATTCCTCTGATCTTGAGCCACCTCTTCCCATTTACATTGGTCTAAACATTCACCACATGACTTGGAGCAAGAAACTCATTGAACAACTTATCACATGTGAATTTGTATTTCATATGACAAAGTTTACAAATTGAAGGTATGATAGCTGCAGCAGTATCTGAACAATAAAAAGGAGTTGTGGCCCCGGCCTGTCTTACAGATAGATTATTCACTGTTGGTGCTCTTGATAATTTTGACCATAACCAACTCGACAACTGCAGTGAAGTCATTTCATGGAACTTGAATCAGCCTTTTTCAGTTTCCTATAGTGCAAACCCTGGGGAAATTAGACCTCAATTATAAATATCACTTTCTGGAAGCAGGCAGCATTACCTTGCAGCTCCAATCACTTTCAAATGATAGAAAGATTAACAGCTATAGGGATAAGACCAGTTTGAGTTCAGTGATGGGGCCAGAGAGGAATTGTTTAGCTGTAAGAGCCTAACATTAACAAAGTAAGTGAGTAAATACCAAGCTGGAATATGGACTTCTTGCACTCGACCCCACCAAGTAATTTCAAATCCAAGTGAATTTGGTCAAAAATTGCTGCTGCACGGTGTTGAGAACTGGTCTGGCTTAGCATACCAGAAGTTTTTTTTAAGTGTGCCTGCAAAGGAGATTCCAGTAGATATAATTTAAGTGCCAAAGTTAATGTATGCTGCTCACCACTGTGTAGTTGCTAATGCAGCCATAAATATATCAATCTATGTTTTAAACTTGAAATTTAACATGTTAACTAGCTATACAATAATTCTTGCATAATAATATTGCTCCTAAAAACAGAATATTTAAAGCATAAATAACAATAAATGCTCTGGCGGCCATTTTTAATTAGTGGGCTTGATTAAAATTTTTGGGTGGGGCTCTGTGGGCGGAGAAGAAGATAAGAGAAAGTGAAGAGGAGAAAGATAGAACTTAGAACTATTATATGTGTTGTGTGTCATCCATAATTTTGTATATTTTATTAGCACTGTGTACTTGTGTTTATGTCTGTATTTATTGGTATGCGTATGTCAGTTCATTTGAGTTGTGCCCCGGATTTCCGGTCGACCCTTTCCCATCGTTCCCTGCGCATGCGTGTCCTTGGTACATAAACCCAGACACGCATGCGTCTCATAAGTTCCCCATAACTTCGCAAAACCCCAAACTGATTTAAGACTCAGGGCGGGCTAGCTATAACTGTGGAGAACTCTGGTGGCAGCGGTCATCAGGGCCCCCAGTGTGTGCGTGTGTCTCTGGTGTCAACCAAAGGATCTGGTGGTTCCCCTTGTTGCTGGAGCTACTATCCCACAATTGGCGGCAGCGGTGGAGAATTCCGAACTCTTCCTGCGCCTTATCGATTTCGACTTTCTGCATTCCTCATCCCCGGTGTACTACCTATCCCGTTGTCCCTGCCGATTTCAAACTCGGAGTGACCTACTTCGTGCGTATTCTTTGGCTCGTGCGTCTGCTGCTACGTCCCGATTTCAAACTCGGCTACTGCGCGGCTGGATATTCGCTCACTACACCCTTGGTTCGCCGTTTCTCGTTATCTTCTTCCCTATCTGGAGTGCACCCCACGTGGACCTTAATTGGATTCTTCGCCCCTGGCTAAGTCGACGTGTCATATTTCTGTAGTGTCATTTTTCCTGTCTTGATTAGTTGTGATTGTCATTTGTGGCACTTCGTGCGCGTGTGTTTGTTTAATTGGCTGAACTAAATTTGTGTTGTTTTTTTTTTTGGCCATAGACTCTATTACCCTGTTCATTGTCACTGATTTTTGTTTTGGTCATAGACTCTATTACCCTGTTCATTGTCACTGATTTTTGTTTTGTGTTCGTTCTTGCAGAACATCAAGTCGGTCCAGAGTGACTGGATGAACCAGAGAGAACAGCCATACAGAGCGTGCAAGAGCAGGAAGCAGACTGGGAGTACCGCCTGTGGTCATTCTGCGGATTCTTCTGATTGTGAGAGTGTTTCTAGTATTGATCGTAGGTCTAACGCTCCTTCTCCTGTGTGTCCATTGTTTGGGTCGCATGAGAGTAGTAGTGCTGTGCTGAATAAACTTTTGTCTGATTCTACTAAGGTTTCTAAGTCTGTTGTGTTTTCTTCTGGAAGGGAGAGTGACAATACTTTAGTTGATAGTTTTGAGTCTTGTGAGCGTGTGTCTTTGCCTTCTAACGCTCCCTATTTGAAGAGTTATTCTGGTGTTGAATCCTCCAGTAGTGTTAGTACTGTTCCATATAGTATGGCCGAAGACGAAGACTCTGGTCGTGACCTTAATGGGACTGGTAATATGAGTACTCCCATGTTTGACATGAAATCTTTGTTCAGAGAATTCTTTAATGAGTTTGGTAGGTCGGGTCTAGTTTCCTCTAGTTCTAGAGAAGGCTCCGGTGATGCTGAGATGTCAAGGCAGATAACTGCTTTGGCGCCTCACAAGGACGGTATGGACATCTCTAAGTATATTACTAAGTTGGAAGCCGATCTCACTGACATTGGTTGCCCGCGAGGCAGATGGCGTACTATTCTCCTACAGAAATTACAGTCAAAGTCAGCTTCTGCTATTGTAGCTGGAATTGATAGAGAGACTACAGATTATTCGCAGCTTAAAGAGATTCTAATTGAGAGTTTGGGTTCGAGCCTTACTGGGCTGGGTATAAAACTTACGTCTGATTTTGCTAACTCTACTAGATCGATGAACCCTCTTGAGAAATACGTGCATCTTAAGTCCTTAACTGACTCGATTGCTATGCAATGTAGCTCTGTTGACGAATTACTCCTTTTTGTGGCTTGCGCGACGTATCGAGCTTCGTGTTCGCCTGTGCAAAGGTCTCTCATGGACCAGCGCGAATTCCATACCTTCCGTGACCTGAATAAGTTTGCCCTCTCTATCAATACGGGTGAACTTGAGAGACAGCCAAATACCTCGGGCAGATTTAACAAATTTCGGTCTTATCCCCCTAGGGAATGTTTCAAGTGTCATAAATTTGGGCACAGAGCTTTTGAGTGCCGTTCATCTGTCTCTGATTGTAGTCCTCCTACCTCTAGTCCTAGCAGTGGGTCATCTGGAAATACCGTGCATGCTAATGTGACAAATAGACCTCCTGGCATTGTGTGTTATACGTGCCATGAGCCGGGACACAAGTCCCCAGACTGCCCAACTAAGAGAAACTCTGATGGTAATGGTGACAGTGGTAAGAGAGCAGGTGTTAGAAGGAATAGAACGTATAACCTTAACTGGATTTCTGTCTCTAATGGGTCCCCCTCAGTTGTTGGGTTCGTAAATGGTTCCAAGTGCAAGATTGTACCCGACACTGGGGCGGAGATTTCTGTAGTTCCTGGCTGTCTGGTGTATGGAGACCAACTAACTGGCGAGAAAGTGAATGTTAAAGGTTGGGATGGCAGACCTGTTACTTTGGACATTGCCATAGTTGACTTTACGATCAAAGGCTGTTCCTTTAACGCCAGAGTTGCTGTTGCTCACGCGGACAGCTTGTGTGACTGTGTCCTTTTCTCCATCCCTATGGAGCAGGGTATGGCTGAGCAGCTCTTGTTGGATGCCGCCTCAAAGTCAGATCTCTCTGGCTTGGAGGCGGGGCAACTACGTGACACCCGTAGCATCCAACCACCTGCTCAAGTAGGTGCTGGCTCTGGCATTGTTGCTGAGGAGGGCCCCTCTCCTACCTCCTCTGCTTCTGTTGCTATTCCAGATGAGCTTTACGATGTACGAGCCGTAACCAGAAGTAAGTCTAAGTTGTCACCCAGGAGTAATGAGAATGACAATAGTTCTGACTTGGTTGATGATGAATTTCAGAGACTGTCTGCTGTAGATGTTCCGTATGAACCTCCCTCTGTAGGTGTTGGGTCTAACGTTGGTTCTTCGGAGGTTGATCTTCTTAGTGGTTCTGACGAGGATGGGATTGGTATAAATAGTGAAGGTAGTGCGTCTAGTGAAGGGAATGATGGTGCAAGTCCTCCAAGTGAAAGTGTTGCTGATATTGATGTCCCTGTTGATTTAAACTTTGATATTCCCAAGTTGAGTGATGTTATCGGAGTTGAAGACCTTAAGTCTGCTGTTCTGGCAGATGACACTCTGATCCCTGCCAGGAAATTGGCAGTGGAATGCCAAAATGGTTACTCCTTTGTGGATGATGTTTTATTTCATAGTGTTCTCATGGATGATGTGCTAGTGAAAAGAATCGTGGTCCCCAAGTGTCATAGGCTTAAAATCCTTACGCTGGCCCATGATAAGTGTGCTCATGTTGGAGTAAGAGGCATGAGAGCCATAATCAACAAGAGATTTACTTGGCCTGGCATTCATGGTGACGTTATGTCGTTTGTGAAATCATGTGATGTTTGCTTGAGGGTCAATAGTCAGGGCAATAGGAAGTCAAAGATAGTAGAAAGAAAGATTGTGTCTGTACCTTTCGAATCTGTGGCAGTGGACATAGTCGGTCCATTGCCCAAGGCCAAAAGAGGAGTGAAATACCTCTTCACATATATATGTCTGGCTAGTAGATGGCCTGAGGCCTTGCCCATGAGGACTGCTTCCGCCCCTGAAGCAGCTCAGTGCTTCATGGACATTGTGAGCAGGACAGGTATTCCCCTTAAAGTCCTCTCTGACAGAGGCACTGTATTTCTCAGCAAACTTATGTCCAACATGTACACTTTGTTGGGAATAGATTCTATTGCAACGTCGCCCTACAGGCCCCAATCAAACGGGGTTGTGGAGCGCCTGCATGGCACGCTAAAGCCAATGCTGGCTAAGGCGGCCGACACGGGCATAGATTGGTCTGTATTTTTGCCTCTGGCACTTTTCGCTATTAGACAGGCGCCTAATAGAGATGTTGGGTTTTCACCTCATGAACTTGTCTACGGCAAGAATGTTTTAGGCCCCCTAGACATTTTGTATCGTGGGTGGGCAAGTGATGATTTTGATGAGTTGTGTGTGGACGAGTGGCTCCTTAAGTTGAGTGATAGATTGTCGTTGCTGCATGATTTGGCAGTTAATAATGAAAGTGACAGTAGTAAGTCCCGTGCGTTGTCCCTGAATAAACATAGACAGGACACGCCGTTGGAAGTTGGGTCGTTAGTGCTGATGCGCATCCCAGGTATGAAGTCAGCTTTTCAAGCTTCTTGGGAAGGCCCATACAGGATTGTTGGCAGGTCATCTAGGGTTTCGTATAAAGTCAGTAAAGGTGAAGACCACCCAACTAAACTTGCACATAGGGATAATTTGAAATTGTATGTCCCTCGTCCCTTGTCTGTAAACACTGTCACTCTGATAGCTGAAGAGCAAGGCATAGATCACGCTTTGCTTAATTGTAAAGCCACACTTACGGATGATAAATGTCCTGGGTTTCGTAAGGTTGATTTGGATGCTGTTTTAAGTGACTTGAAAGCTCATTTTAGCGATTCACCCGGGTTGTGTGTAACTGGCACTTGTAAGATTGAACTAGAAGAGAATGCCAAAGTAGTTAACCTACCTCCTAGACAAATTCCAGCTGGGATTCGGGAAGCAGTACAGAAAGAAATCCAAAAATTGTTGTCAGATGGGATCATTGTTGAGTCCACCTCTGAGTGGGCTAGTCCTTTAGTACCCGTAAGAAAGAAAGATGGGAGTGTCCGCATTTGTGTGGATTTTAGGTGTCTGAATTCAGTGACTCCTTTGAGACGTTATTGGCTCCCTTCTTTGACAGAGATATTGGAACAGGTTGGGCCTCATGCATGTCTTTCCACACTTGACCTAACTGCCGGGTTTCACCAGCTGGCCATGGACGAGTCCTCAAGTGAGTTGACCACGTTTGTATGTCCATTTGGCAAATACAAGTACCTTAGGATGCCTTTCGGCCTTAAGAATGCACCCGCTATTTTTCAGGCAGTAATCGAAAGTGTCTTGAAACCTGTTTCTAGTTGCTGTAGAAATTATGTTGATGACGTCGTCATCTATAGTCGCACTTGGCACGAACATTTGACACACCTCAGACAGGTTATAGGTTGTCTTGGTGCCTCTGGCTCGACTATTAAATTAAGGAAATGCTGTTTTGGGCGCAAGCACTTGCTCTATTTGGGCCACAAGATTGGTGCAGGGTTGTTGGCTGTACCAGAACACAGGGTGTCCTCATTGGCAGGGTTTGCCAAACCTGTCACAAAGAAACAACTAAGGTCATTCTTGGGGACCGTCTCCTACTACAGGCGGTTCATTCCTAGTTTCGCGGACTGCTCGGGCATGCTCACCCCGGCTACGTCTCTCAAGGCTCCTCTCCAGATCGTCTGGACTGAGGAGATGACTGCTTGTTTCCGTGAGTTAAAGTCATTGTTATGTAGTGCATGTGTGTTGATTATCCCAGCTCCTGATGATACTTTTATCCTGCACACGGATGCGTCTGGTGTTGGCATTGGAGGCTGCCTACACGTCAAGAGGAGTGAACGAGAACTGCCAGTTGGGTTCTTTTCACGACAACTTAAAGCCGCAGAAAGAAATTACTCAGTTACTGAGTTGGAGTGTCTGGCGATCATAGCATCCCTCCAGTATTTCGAATACTTCCTGTATGCGAAGGAAGTTACAGTGGTGACCGACCATAAGCCATGCCTGGCCCTGCTCGATGGTACCGGACTTAATAAGAGGCTCCTCAGGTTTGCCCTCGCTCTGCAGTCGTGGCAAGTCACACTAATCCATAGACCTGGTAGAGCTCACAGCAATGCAGACGGGATGAGTCGGCAGGCATGGTCAGAGAGTGAAGACAACTCCGCCCATGAAGTGGATATCAGATTTGCCCCAAGCCAAATCTTGGAGGGGGGAGATGTGGGCGGAGAAGAAGATAAGAGAAAGTGAAGAGGAGAAAGATAGAACTTAGAACTATTATATGTGTTGTGTGTCATCCATAATTTTGTATATTTTATTAGCACTGTGTACTTGTGTTTATGTCTGTATTTATTGGTGTATGCGTATGTCAGTTCATTTGAGTTGTGCCCCGGATTTCCGGTCGACCCTTTCCCATCGTTCCCTGCGCATGCGTGTCCTTGGTACATAAACCCAGACACGCATGCGTCTCATAAGTTCCCCATAACTTCGCAAAACCCCAAACTGATTTAAGACTCAGGGCGGGCTAGCTATAACTGTGGAGAACTCTGGTGGCAGCGGTCATCAGGGCCCCCAGTGTGTGCGTGTGTCTCTGGTGTCAACCAAAGGATCTGGTGGTTCCCCTTGTTGCTGGAGCTACTATCCCACAGGCTCCTAGGCTAATAATATTTATGAAGTTGAAAGAAAAATTCATGCAAAATTTGATCCTTTTGTCCGCCAAAAAACAGTAATTTCGCTAAGCCACCAGACTTATGGAAGCGTTGACTCCTTTGTAGAGCGGGATTGATTTAGCCATTAGTGAAGTTACATCTGACCTGGGCTTAACTCTGAAGCCGAAACAGGAGATATGTTTGCAGAAGTTTGCTTCTGGGAGAGATGTATTTGTTTCCTTACCCACTGGTTATGGAAAATCCTTGTGCTGCTATATTCTATTGCCAAGGTTATTTGATGCTCTTAGAGGTGTTTCTGGGCAGTCAATTGTTCTAGTCGTGTCACCTCTGATAGCCTATGAAAGATCAGGTTGGAAGCATAACAAAAATGGGCATCAGAGCAACTTTTATTTCAGACAAGGAATCCATCTTTACTCAAACTAAACAAGAAATAGAGAGGGGTGAATATCACGTCATTTTTGTGTCTCCTGAGGCACTTTTCAATCACAAAAAGTACAGAATAGCTAAGATAGGGTGTATTTAGAAAAATTATTGAGAATCCATTTCTTAAGGTCTTTTTCTGGTAAAGTTATTGTCAGGTTTGCTTTTAAGTTAAGAAAGATTTGTAGTTGTGTAGACCTGCATCAAACACCTCCGACTCCATCAGTTGATTCACAATTTGATGCAAATCATTCAGTTGTGACTTCTCAGCATGCTTGCCACTGATTGGAGCAACTCCTGCCTCATCATCAAATGTAGACAAAATATCACTGACTGGTCCCACACTCTTTCCTACTCGAACAATTGCAGTATCAGTTTTATTAGCTCCCAATCCATCAATAATTGTCCTCACAGTCCTGTTCATGTGCTCCATGTGCAGATCTGCACTAATGTTACGTCCTGGAAAGCCATGCACATTAACAAAACGACTCCACTTAAGTTGTTCCGCTAAATTTGGCGGCAGGATCACAAAATATTGTGTGAGCATAGTGAGTGCTTCCATTGCATAGTTCTTGTGCTTGGTTGCCTTGAAAATAAGCATGAAATATTTCCATGCTACCATTACACGTGTTCCATCTCCTTTCCTGATCGAATCTTTGAAATTGAGATACAGCAAGCCCAAGCTCAACACTTCCCGACAATATTCGTATGCTGAACCCATAGGACCATCACCGCCTCCTCCACCATCATCAGCACTCTCTCCACAATCACCACTGCTCTCTGCACTGCCATCATCACTTCCCTCTTGTGTTTGACCGAATTCTGTAGCTAGGTCGATGTGTTTGTCAACAATGGCAGACGCAACACCAATCAGTGCAGACTTCCTGACTGAGTCATCTTCCATCCACAGGTCAGGAGATAGAATAGTATCACTGGGTGTATCATCAATACATGCCATACCAAGATAGGACAGGACTGCACTAACAATGTAACCGGTCACCACAATTTCAATGAAGTCTTCAGCTGCATTCACATCACTTTTCACTTCTTTTCTTGACATTCCTGTGGTTGATCAAGTTTCTCAACTGATAGAATGTACCTCTCTCCATCCCAGACTTTGTATCATACAGACTTTTCCATATCACCTAAGAGGACAACATTAAATGACACATTGAGAATAGTATTTAATGTTGTTCTATTTCATTAAAATAAATAAGGAGTCAAAATAATGCTTATTGGAAAAAAAAAGTGCAGATTAGACGTGACATCTCAATTTCTTGCTGCTAAAATAATAGATATTAAAAAGAAATATGGAGGGGGCACATTATACCCAGTTTTCTACAGACAGTCACATTGTTGGAACTGACAGCACTTTTTATAAGCATTGGTGTAAATGATTAGGTTGTACTTCCTAATTTTTTCTATGGTCTCCAATCAAACTAAGTAAGCCAAGGACTAGGCCCTTTAGCACAAACTACTCATCAAATCACTAGCCCAAAATGACAGAGGCTTCTTCCACCAGCAACTAGTAATTTATGCGCAACAGAACAAAAGTGAAACGGTGGTTACATTCATAAAGTGGTAGTTTGAATGATAAAAAATTGGGTAGGAAGTAGGAGGAGAAAGAAATTAATATGATTATGGTATTTGAGGCCACTGCTCTCAGTTCAGTCAACAAGCAGGCGCGAATTGACTTGCACAAAAGGAGATATAATTTTTTTGGTAATGTTGTAACTATGAACATTCTTTGTACGTCTATATAGATGTGAATATTGGGGAAGAGTTCAAAATTAATGCTGATATTTACATTTTTATTTGTTTACCAAACTAGTCGTCTCAAATCAATTTCACGATGAAAAGAATAAACTCTAAATTAAAAGAACAATTCCAGGTAAAATTCTGCTTTGAAATGAGTTCAGATTATTACAATGTACATACCATTGAAGAATTACTGATTTACAATGATGACCGATTTTGGGAAAATCTGCCAAAATGCGGCATCTAATTAAAAAAAAATTTTTTTTTTAGCTGTAGGCACAAGTCATCTTCGCCCTACGCATTAAACGATACCTTATTTTTTGTTCAATTTATTATTGTTGATTCCGAGAAAATGACCCGTAAAGGCGTTGCTAGGGCCCCAGGGACGTGTTCTGTCAACAATGTAGCTTATTATCTGGGTCAAGGACTATCAATGCAACAACAGAGTCGTTTGAACTTCATGGATGGAGATTGAGTTTTTATTTACTTGGAATTGTATTGGGTAGCTAATATTCATTACCTCCCTCACCCCACCATGAAATATTTACAGCATACAGTTAGAATTTTCTAGTTGAGGCTGACCTGCCTCACCTGCTGAAAGCGAGCCTGTATGTCTGGTATTCATGACATTCATGGTCATTAGCACATCAGTGAAAGTACATGTATTCATATTTAGTATTCCCAACTGCTAGCTAAGTGAAAGTAATGTACACAATTCTGCATGGCAAGGATATTTAAGCTTACTTTGTTAAGAGTGTTTACAACTTCAATAGCACTCCTGATAACACCTTAACCACCACCCTTGCCTTCATATTAATTAAGGTACAGATGCTAAATTTGAATTCTTGTAGTTGGAGCATACAATGTACCACAAACACACACATACACACACACACATATACATGCACACACAAACACACACAGACATGAACACACACAATCATTACACACGTAACACACCTAAATACACAAATGCACACATACACACATACGCATGCACACATACACACATACACACATACACACATGCACACATACACATAACACACATGCACACACACACATACATATGTGACCGTCTATGGGAAAATCAGGCACAACGCGGCATGCGTAGACGTCGCAAAGAGATCGATTTAGTTCTTAAAATTGTATTAAATAAGCCTAACGAAGGGAACGGTTAGGTGATATATAGCGGGAATGGCTAAAGCTACGGCGAAAAAACTTGGAGAGCTTAATATCTGGATGCCGAGGAGTGTGTAAGTGCAAAAAAAAAATTTTCGTCGGGGCCGCGTTGTGCCCGATTTTCCTGTAGACGGTCACATATAAACACACATACATATACACACACGCACACACATGCACATGCACACACACATGCACACACGCACACACACATGCACACACGCACACACAAGCACACACATGCACACACACATATACACATACACACACATGCACTACAAATTTTGGAGAGAAAAGAGGGAGGGAAATTTTAATATAAAAAATGGACCCTTGTTTCTAGGATATTTTGTTCACAAAAAAAAAGTTCTACCAAAGAGACACAATACAATCTCTTCCTACTACACAACACACAAACTAGCTAAGTGAAAGTAATGCACAAGGGTATTTAAGCTTACTTTGTTAAGAGTGTTTACAACTTCAATAGCAGCCCTAATAACACCTTAACCACCACCCTTGCCTTCATATTAATTAAGGTACAGATGCTAAATTTGAATTCTTGTAGTTGGAGCATACAATAAACACACACACACATACACACATAGATGCACACATGAACACACCTGCACACACACATACACACATGCACACACATGCACACATGCATACACCTGCATAGACATACACACATACATCCACATGCGCGCACACATGCACACACGCACATACATTACACATGCACACACACACATGCACTACAAAAATGTTGGAGAGAGAAGAGGGAGGAAAATTTTAATATAGAAAATGGACCCTTGTTTCTAGGATATTATGTGTCAAAATAAAGTTCTACCATACAATCTCTTCCTACTACACAGCACACAAAAATATCTTTACCACATGGAACGTAATCTCCTGAGCATGAGGGCAAAACTTCAATCAATTCTTTGGGCACCACAATTACTGAATGAGAGTTCAGTTTCCTAACTAACCTAGCTGCAGTCAGTGGCAAAAAAAATTGTAAAAATTTTATTTTATTGAAATAAAATAAGAGTGCTACTTTAATTCATAGACAATGGGTTAATTGTTCTCACTGCAAAGTTAATATGTGACCATCTACTGGGGAAATCGGGCACAACACGGCGCGTGTAAATGTTGGGAAAACTCAATTGAATTCTTAAAAATGTATTAAATTGGCCTACGGAAGGGAATGGTTAGGTCTATTATATCGGGAACGGCTAAAGCTACAACGATAAAAACTTGGAGAGCTCAATATCTGGATACCGACAACTCTTTAAGTGCAAAAAAACAACAACAAAAATTGTGAGGGCCGCGTTGAGCCCGATTTTCCTGAAGTGAAATATGGTATAAATTTCACCATCACACGTGATACAAGAACTGCAAAGTTCTTCTTCAAAATGTCATAGTCTTCTTTTGTAGGGAGAATATCAAATATGCATTATTCTGTACGATGCTCGCCGGAGAGACAGTCGTAGTTGACTCTGTCTTTCACTGCATATGACTGTACATAGTGTAATGACCGTGTCTGGTTGTCACTCGTCATATGCCTGGGCTTCACATCTTTGTCAATGTTGTCAAACACTATTTTATATCCTGCATTGACAGACTGAGATGCTGCAGTACGAAGTCCCTTCACCTAGCTGAACTGACTCCACATCTTCAGGTTCTGATCTGGCTTCCTGGCTGGAAGAAGTCGTGTTTCTATCATCAGAATTTTCATCACAAGATTCTGATGTTAGATCAGGCAGACCAGAAGTAGCACACTCATGACGGGTTGATGATGAAGACAACGAGATGTCTGATGGGGAAGTAGTAGAGGATAATGGAAGTGGAGAGGTCGCACACATGATGGGACTGGGTGACGGAGAAATGTCAGTGCTAGCAAAAGGTATCCCACCAACCACAGAGTTTTAATCTGCAAAACATGATTAAAATAATGTGCCGAAACAGAGAAAAATGCGTTGCTGTTTGATGCTAGTTTCATTAAATTCATATGTTTGAGACACTGTGTAATTAAAGGATGGAAAAAAAAAACCCACAATCTTATTAGGTATCCTATTCTCCATGTTCCACTATACCATCTGTATGTAATGTGGCTGTAGGAAAAGAATGAGATTGGGAGAAGGCTTCAGTCATCCCCTCTGTCTTTACCAACCCCTCCCCCCCCTTCCACTTTCAGACATATGTTGTATTTGGCTAATTTTTTTTAGTTCTGATATAGCTTCATTTTCAAAGATTAAACAAAAATTATGTTTTAATTTTATAGTAATAACTTGTACAAATTAGCTAATTTAATCAATGAATGTCATAAGATTGTTCAACAATTAATGGCAAATTCTGTGGGTGCTTTCAAAATTGAACTTGCAGCCATGGATTTTTTTTTCCAGTCTATATTATCATACAACAACAAAAAAAAAGTGAAACTTTAGTCAAATTAAGTCCCCATTTTTTCACTCTAATTATCAATACAAATTAAGCCTTCACCTGAAGGCTGTGGATAGAATAAACTCACTGTATTTGGAAGCCAGTATGGATGACCATTCCTGAAGCTGCAAGAGCTTGTAGGGGTGGCTGCAAGTCAAACTGGAGGACCCTTTAATAAAAATGATTAAAAACACATAATTTGGGCTCGTAAAAAGATTCGTTCTCTATTATTTAATCATCACAGAGCTTTTATTCTACTCCATGTACTGAACTATTTATACCTGTGGTTAACGGATAAAGTTTTGGGCACGTCAGAAGACCATTATGTCTTGCCTTCTAGTAACCCACCACCCCCAAAAAAAAAGAAAATCCGAACACTGCCAGAACATGCACAAAGACTAGCTACTCCCACCACTCCCCCTCCCCCCCTCACTTCCCCCCCTTACCCCCCTTCCTCCCCCACTTTCCCCATCCCTTCCGCCAATCGGTTTAACATTAATACTTCTCTAAATCAACCAGTATGAATAATGCAACTAAATTTTTGCATGGTGTGAACTGTGGGATTTGCTATATTTAACACCTTTAGCTCAATTCTCCTAATTTCATTAGTACCTGTGAAGGCTCGAGTTTACTTTCTGCAACTTTTTGCCATTCCTTCACTTTCCTGTCAAAGTGATCTCCCAAGCCTTCTACAAGGTTGACAGTTGATTGATGAGACAAACAAATACCTACTTTCTGTAGACGCTGATAGAGAGAAGAGTGGGTGCCTGGTTCTTTAGTTCGATAATAACTGTTCTAAATTTAAACTTAAGCATAGAGTCTCGGTCCTTTGCCCTCAGGATGGAATTAAACTTCTTTGAACACATTGCTGCCACTTCTTTAGTCAAGGTGCGCCCTACAATCTTGACCAATGCCTTTCTGCTCACCATATTTTGCACGCACTTTTGGGCAAACGACTGATAGTTCCTTCGAACTAGAGATTTGCAAATGCGTCTTCTTCCAGGAGTTACACGATAAGACAAAGGCCTTGACTTGTAGTGTATAGTAGCCTATAAAAATATTGGACATAATTTCACTTTGAAATTTTTATCAAATTAAGAATCGAATTTCCAATTGTAATTTGTCATTGTAATAAATTACAATGAGATCATATATAAAGTAATTGTAATTATAATGAAAGAAAGAAAAAAAAGCAGAACTATTGGAATTATACATAACTATTTTTAATGTAAATATTTGGCACCATGTAGCCAATCCCAAAGTGATTGGTGCCTATATTGTTGAAAACCTGGGGGAGGGGGGAGAATGAAAATAATATATGAAGACTTAATTCTAGTATAGACAGAATCAAAATCTAATATGCTATGTGATCATTGTACAATAAATATTTAAAGACTATTTCTTTAATCTTTCTTAGCATAACTGTAGCAATATAATTATGTTAATATTAATGATGTGATTATAACAACACCGATCATAAGATACTTACAGTGACTTCTGGTGACTCTGAAGTAGTAGTTAATGCTGTTTGTGACATCTGGGTTGCAGAAACAGTATGCCTTGATGGTGTTGAAGGAGCCTCAGATGTAAATGTTACTTGCTCAACAGGTGATGCTGCACAGAATTGAGGAACTGATGTTGTAGCATAAGTAGCAGTGACTGGCATGGATGATGAAGTAAGAGGCATATGCGCTGAGGTTGAACGGCTAGAGGTGGAGGGGATAATGCTTGCAATGCTCAAGACTTGACCTGTCCCTCCAGCAGTCACAGGCAAATGTGGAAGTGCCTTTCTTGTATTGGTTGCAACCTCTTCATGCAATAGATTATATTTTTCTATCAACCTGACACAATTCCTGCAAATATACCCTCTTCTAATAGACTCAGAATCTAATTGCAAGTTATGACATTGACAGAAGAATGAAATTAAAGTGTCCCTGATTTTTTCTGCAGTGGAACTACCAAGTAATCGCCGCCGCTTTCTCTCACTGGCAGTGGAAACATCTCCTCCACAACCCAAGCATCTTTCCATTTCTATCCGAGTTGCAAAAATGAACGCGTAAAGTTTACAGGCAACAATTTAACCACAGCCGCTCCATAAGAAGTACATGCAAAGTATTTCCCCCAGATTCTGGGGGAATGATACGAGATTGATGTGCGCAATGTACCAGACCCTTCCCTAGCGTAGCGTCTGGTAAAGGGTCTGGCTTGCGAGACTAGTTTGTTGTAAGTAGGTTTCTTTAAACTAGGCGTACAAACATTATCAATGTAAACTGGTCATTGTAAACTCATATACGTATATGTATATATATTGTTGAACAAGTACATATGTACAGTATTTGGCTGAGACAAATTACCGTCAGGCTTCACCTCCTTTTATTATTATTATTATTGTTGTTGTTGATGTTCTTATTGTTATTTTTATTGTTTTTGTTGTTATTGTTATTATTGTTTCTTGTTTTAATTTTTTTGTTGCTTTACTTTTGTCTATTTAATATTGATATCTATTTGATCAGAACATTTCACTAATCTTTCTGGTATCGCACACACATGTGTGTGTGTACATATGTGTGTGTGTGTGTGTACATTATTATTCCCAAACTGTAGAAATGTTAGTAAGGTTGTTGTTCCTCTCTAAATATAGTTGCAGGAGTTCCACTCTTACGTTGCACACTTCTTTTTTTGTACGAGTCATTTCTTTGCTTCAGCCAGCATTTGTAAGACTGCTATAGTCAGAATGAGAGTATAGGATTCTGCTGAAATTTATTATAGTAAATTAGTAGGAATTCCAGCTGCACTATTTCCATAGGATTTGTATTATGTATGTGTGTGTGTTTGTTCAGAGACAATTGTCTGATGTGTTTTAAAAAGAGATCACTCAAAGGCATTCCTTGGTATTACTGTAAGGTTCCAGTTGTGTTGGAACATGCAGAACAACCTTACCTGGGATGGATCTTTCATTATATTGCAGTCATGATTGTTGTTGTTTTGTTGTGTGTGTGGGATATAGCTGGGTGAAACATTTTCTGAGTGAGGGGAGTGGTCTCCGAGAGCTAGTGAGCTACATGATGTTCAGATACCAGTTGGAAGTCAGGTGAGTGAAGACTGTGACTTTGTGGTGTATCTTATTATACTAGTATATAGTCTCCTGTCAGTCTATGCTGGTATGGTACAGTACTGTGTGTATTATGGGATAGTCCTGTAGCCCATGGCATCATAAAGATTCCTATAGAATATCCACTGTAGGAATCCCCTCCTTGCGGTTGAAAGTCCAGGTGTCCTATTATGTAATCATGAAAACAAAGAAAGTTACAGAACACCGTGAAAACGCGTTGAAAAAGATGTGTATATGATATGTCACAAGTGCAAACATAGGCACTCACATAAAAGAAACACACAAGCACATACTCACACGATAAATAACAAGCTATTATTATGAGACTCTGAAGCCTAGAAATACATTATGATATGCCACGAACTGGTGACAGGTAAACGTATATATGTTCTTTACATTACCTTGTGGTTGGTGTTGTAGGAAGCTCCCTGAGTTGTCACTCGACCTCCTCTACAAAGACTCCGGAGTAGTGACGCCATGATTCCTCTAGACACTAAGCCCAAGTCCTCAACTGGTCGTCAGCCTCAGGCACGGGCCACCACGGAGTCCTCAGACATTCACATCTGTGTGCTGTGCCTCAAGGCACTCATGAACAATTCAGTGAGTCTCTTAGTTTCATTTGTCTTGTAAACACTTATTAATGTTGGCAAGCAAACAAGGAACTATCTGGAGTGTGAAAATTTGATAGAATTATGACGACCTTTTAGTGAAAGACTCTTAGACCTTGCAAAACTGGCTGATCTTGAGCTAGTCTAACTGTCAACTGTTTGTGTATTTATTTATTTATTTATTATTTTATTATTATTATACTATAGCAGCGTCTTTTTCAATGCAAAATGTATGGTAATACCACAACAGTGGAGAAATTAATAGTGCTCTAAGCAGGAAATGTATTGAATGGGAACGTTACATGAATAGTGCAGTCATGTCAGTCACCACTGGCACATAAAAGGTAAAGTATCATTAGGTGTTTCAAGTTATAACTTCGGGTGCCGTAAATATTTTGACAATTTAGCTACCAGTTTGTAGTATAGCTGGGCTGGCTCTCTCGCCACTCTGTGCTTTAAGACTTTATTTAGACCCAAGAGTGACTCGCTCACTCGCTAATTTCTACTTTAGGTTGTTGTTTTTTTCTCGTCCCACAGTGTTTTATACCTTTTTTTTTTTTTGAAGTTCAGAATATATGCACATCCACTAAACTCACTGACTGGTGACACTGATGTTCTCCCTCCTCCCCTCTCCCCCTAGTCAAAAATCCTGTATCAAACCCTGATTATAAAGTGTGTTTGTTAGTTGTTTATTTTTTTGTTTTTTTGTTTTTTTGTTGCTGTTGTTTTTTGCTAGTATAGCTGTAGCATTAAGGTCTCACTAGTACCAGCTAAAGATTCTGGCATTAAACTACTACAGTACGTCTTAAAAAGTTACTGCAAACAAATACATATTGTGAATGCTTAGATATTTAGTGTGATGATCCTTACCACATAATCCCATTGCAACATATTATTAGCTACGTGTACATTTTTAAAAAAATCTGTGAATTCCATGTATTTTTGGACAGCAAGAGTGCCTACTACAGAAATCAGTTTTTAGTGGGGTTTTTTTTGGTGTTGTTGTTGTTTTAACAATGATACTTTTCTTGTGTTTCCCACACCCTTTACCTAAATGCTCCGCTCATAATAGGGTCTGGGGACTTTGCCTTATCAAATTTGTTGCAATTCCCGGTTTATTTGAATATCAATGCCCTTTTACCCAGAGGAATCTCATCCACGCACACATGCATTCATTGAACTCAAACAACAGCAACATAAGACATTGATATGGAGAGAGGCTTCAGTCAATAACCATTTTACTAACACTTTCCTCCAAAGCCTTTTGAGCTAGTGTCCGTTCTGGCTGAAACTCACAATCTTTGTCATTTTTACTTGCTTCACATGTATATCTATACATAAATTCTTATTTTTGATTTTTAGTCATTATATAAAAAGGTTTCCATGACACACACATACATATCGTTTAACCCTTCCTAAGTGGTAAGCACAATGACTAGCCTTACACCTTAATAATGCTAATAATAACTAGGGGTGCGCTCAAAGCACACAGTGGGCGAGTGAGTTAGCCCAGCTATAAAAAAAAATAAAAAAAAGAATTGGGAAATGTATATACCCAATGACTGTGAGGTGCTCAAATAATTCTGCACTCATAAGTTTTGGCGGTGAAAGATTTGGCCAGGATGCGTGCGGTGTTGTCTCTTCTGTGTCTCTTCTGTGTCTTAAACGCTGAAACTGCTGAAATTCCGGGTGAGTGACAAAACAGAAGCAAGGACGAAACACAATATTTAGGTGGTAGCTAATACTATAACACTTGAGTTATGTGGCTATTGAGAGTTGCAGCATAGTTGCTGCTGGCAACTCCAAAATGGAAAGTGTTTATATTGAGATTTAATGGTAAGGGGGTGTGGTTAAATGGTGGGTTGCGGGGGAATGAAGAGCAGGGGCATCATTGGAGCCATAGTAGAAAGGGTCCCTCCAGTCTTATAGTTAGGGTGTAGTTGAGCAATTTTTCATGTGTACGTGCTACTGCAGTACCTTTCAGATAACTGACTCTACTGTATATTAACCAACTGGTAATGTAGCATTTATTGCTGAATAGAATATATTTTTGAAGAGCAGAGCAGATTTTAATTCCTTTCTTCTTCTTTTTTTTTTTTTT
>WLWD01003864.1_pt1 | contig 37847 bp, 17 predicted proteins | sample 6712731 | NCBI WGS metagenome assembly WLWD01 (sample SAMN12718690, study PRJNA576275) | sponge metagenome | isolation source: marine sponge | host: Mycale hentscheli | place: New Zealand: South Island, Marlborough, Capsize Point | collected 2014-11-01 | reverse complement strand
CTTTGGAACAGTCAACTCCATGATGAATTCCCTCGGACCTGAGATACTAATCAAATTCCCCAGATGTGTGCTCACCGCGGTTAGCACTCCACAACACCTTCAAATTCTGACCTGTAGACTGCTCCACCATTGCTTTCCAATCTCAAAACTTAAAGAACACTTTGCTCTTGGATTTCGACACATAAAGCCACAGGTACCAGCTTTTGTCATAATGGTGACAAAACACTCTGCACCACCTGCAGACTTTGGACTCAGTTTACCACAAATATCTGAATGCACCGAGTCAAGTACATACTCAGCTCTTCTGCTACTGGCACTTGGATAAGGACTCTTGTGAAGCTTTCCTTCTGTACAAGCCTCACAATAACTAATTTCCTTCTTGCTATCGAACTGGAAACCATCCATCATCTTCTCTACAGACAACTGTCTCAGACCATCATTGCTCAAATGATCATATCACCTGTGCCATAAAGCCTCATTCCAACCAATCACATTAGCCTGTTCTAGCGGTTGACAGTCCAGTACAAACTGCCGCACCTCATTGCCACACCAAGAATAGTTCATCTGACTTCTTCAGTACACATCCAAACTCATCAAACTCGGTTGTCTTGGCCTTTTCAGTTGCCTTTGAGACTCATACAAGGTTACATGAGAGGTCTGGGACATGTAGAACATCATGTGAAGTACACATCTCTTGACCTTATCACCAGGCAATCTCATTAACAAATGAACCTTTCCACAACCAACTACCTTGAGAACTCTGCCATCTCCAACAGATACTCGTCCAAGATTCTGCAACAGGTTGTAGTCACTAAATCGTTCCCTTGCTGTGCACATGTGAGACGTTGCTCCAGAATCAACTATCCAACTGCCAGAAGGACCAACCACCATAGCATGATCCAACACTAAGACTTCATCGTCTCCAGCTGAATCATCCAGTTCAGCCACCAGGCTGGCCTCATGCTTGGTATCCTTGTACTCCTTCTGAGACTTGATTCTCTTCTCAGCAGCTAATTTCCAGAAGCTTGTAATGACTAGGTTTCCCACAGTGATGACATACCCACTTCTTCTTAGATTGCTTGCCTTTCACTGCCAGGGCCTTCTCATCCATAGCACTGCCAACACATTCATTCAACTTTCATTCCTAATGCAGTAAACTTTCTGTCACTGCATCCATTGTTGGCACATCAGGACTCGCCTCCAAGGCTGTGACCAATACTCCAAATGAGTCAGGCAAACTTGCCAGGAAGTATACCATCGTGTCCTTCTCAGTCAATGGTGAATCCATTTCAGCCAAACTTCTAAAGAGTTCTGTTATTTTCCTGATGTGACCTTGCACTGAACCACCTTCACTCAGTCTTAGAGCGTGAAGTTTCTTTCTCAGTTCTACCTTGTTAGCTCGGGTCTTCTTGCAGTATTGATCCCTCAGCTCCTCCCAAACTTCCTTGGGATTATCAATCACATCCAGGAGGTTCAACAAAGTTGGGTGTATAGATAAGCCTAGCCTTATCTTGACGCATGTTAAACTTAACTAAAGCTGCCTCCTCAGTAGGCGCCTCCTCCGCGCCCCATACTATACCATGCCCAACAATCCATCCCTCAGCAATGCCATCTTAACCTGGACCTTCCAAGTCCCATAGTGCTGACCATTCAAAGGAACACTCGCTACCGTACTTTGACCTTCAGCCATTGACAAAAGTGACTTGAGGCTACCGGCGACGTTTCAAGTTTCAACAAGTCCAGCGACAATCCAGCAAGTTAGCGCCGAAGTCCTGGGCCCGTAACCTGTTGGCGGACATACGCCTGACTAACGCCAGCGGGGAGGGAGATAACAGAACTGGACTGAGTGCTTCCCATTGTTTGTCAACAAACAACTCGTGCTAGAAGAGTTATTCATTATAATGGTAGCTCCAGTTGTGAGCCGGAGATGATGATCAAAAGTCTCAATACATGGTTTACTCTCTTGGTTGGCAGACTTTTGAATAAGGTGAGTAATCTGTCAGTACATAGCTAGCTTTGAAATGATCGGTAATATTATATATCAACTTTAGTGGAAAATTGTGTATTTGAATGGTTGTCATGACAATAAATACTCTGAGTAGATATCTAAGTGCTCATAGCTAACATGAAGTTGAATAGCCTGACATGGAACGAGTCGTAGCTATGAAAGGTGGCAGTGAGTGATATGTGAAGCATTTATGGATGAATATGGACTTAGGAGCACTTTAATTGGACTTGGCAGGCATGAGGTATAGTGATATGATAGTTTTCTCATTACACAACATACATGTGTGTAGCTGTCCTTGACATAGTCCAAACATGTGACACTAAAGAGATTTGGTGGTGTGACAATTGGAAGAAGATAGTTCATCAGTGTCATTATGAAACTCTTCATGCAAAACTTTTGGTAAGCTACCTAATGATAGATATCCTTGGCAAATGTTACTTAACTTGAATTCAAACGTATTAGCAAGTATTACCATACTTTATTATATCCATTAAATAATGATTCTACACTTTACCATATTGGTGTTGTCGTACTATACAAGTTCAGCCACAGCTACTATGCATGATTAAAAAAATAGGGATAAAATTTTTTTCTACGGTTAAGTTTGGAAGTTGCTAATAAAATGAAGCACCAAATAATTAGGCTTTAGCACTATGAATAACATTAAGTACCGTGTGCAGTAAAGGAGAAACTTGCGAGCGAAAACTTTTCTTCAGCAAAATAGATCAATGCTGTCTTTGCAGTCAAAATGTATTCATTCTTTCATTAGACACAAGTAACCAAGATGGCCAAAGATTTGTGCACAGCATCTAACGCAATCTCGTCAGAGATACTCATCACTATCCACGTGCAAAATTGCAGCTCTCAGAAAGAGTGGTTACAGTTGTGATACTGCTAATGTTATTCATAGTGCTAGAGCCTAATTACCTTCACCAACTTCTGGGTGGAGCTAGAACCACTGAGCAATGGCAGTGTTCCAGCACCATTGATTCATTGACCTCTGTGACCCCACATGTTATGTCATCATACATATTGTCTATTATGGGAGTAATGTTAAGTGCAGCTAATAAAAAGTGCTAACTTCACCTACAATAACCTGAACTCTGCCATTCTTCCAGAACCAATTGTTTCCCTCTTTATATGCCATATTTTCTTGAATAGACAGAGAAGTTGTGTGCATTCTATTTGTGGGTGCAGTCTATTTGAGGGCGCACTCTTTATCGTTCACCATTCGAGCTATTGAAAATTAATACATTGTGCGGACAGCATTGGACTGGCAAGGATGATGAATGTGGGGGAGCCAGGGGGACACTAATCCCCCCCCCCCCAATTCTCTGCTACCTTTTCAATTGCCTCACTTATGTCATTGATATCATCAGGAATTGTATATTAGTGATGAATATCCTGGAAATGATAGGGTAATGATATCCACTTTAAAATTTTAAACCACCTTTGATTATTGGCATTCTCCTGCATTCACAAACACCTCATGCATTTTCCAGCAGATATTGAACAAAGAATCCAAATAAATATTATTGAGTATGGTATTTGTACCACCACAACCCTCAGCCTTTATTGATCTGGGAGACAAGAAAGTTGCCTTGCAGTCTATATGATACCTCACATTAGCTGCATGCAAGTTGGAAAGAAACCCTCCCATTCTTAATTGTACCTGTTCAGATTGAAAATCCTTTCTGGCCTCACGAGCTTCAAAGATGGCAACTCTTAAGCTTTCGTTTCTGAATAAATCTCCCTCACAGCAGTATATATGCTGGAAGTCTTCCATTTGGAGGCCTAGAGTCCTTCACAATGATGCAGTCCTCTCCACAAAAGAGGCAGTGTTACTGAACGAAAATTTAAGCTGTACAAATTGTTTTGCACTTTAAGCTTACTGGTGAGACTTTAATAGTTTCACTTTGTGCTTCTTTATGCAAAACTTTTTGAATTGCTTTCTGTTGAAGTATTGTTCACACGTTTTTTAATGAACTAGAATATTACCTATGGTGCTTGCCAACTGCTCCAGCTCAGTGTGAAGACCATCTTCATATGGCTTACTTGCCCTCCCAATTCTCTCTTCTGAAGTTTGAGATACAGGAATGAGATGTTACAAATTCACAATTTCACTGAGTTCCTCACTTCCTGCAAATTGCAAGCAAGTGATTTTATAAATTTTACTCCATACAAATTAGCTTGAAACTAGTAACATATACTATGGACTTGATTGCAGGTTATTATTCTTAATACTGAATTCAGAGAAAATTAAATTGCAAATATTTCAAATCCCCTCTGCTGGCTGAAAGCTAGCAAGTTGTTTTGAGAAGCTTACTTTATACAAAACATTTTAGGAGAAAAAGAGAAACTATATAGCTACTACGATGCAAACTTCGATAAACAAAGCCCATTATTCTGCCTGTGTTGATTACTTTAGATTCTCTTTCATACATAAAGTTTCATGTGATGCACAAAACATTAATGTTGGTAAAGGTATAATACAAAAACGACAGTTGGTAAGGTGTGACTGAATGCGTGAAACAAGTGAATATAATGTTAATGCTATATTATATTACAACACTCCCACTTAATATAGTGATTAACATGAGTCCAGTTGTTCATATACACTCCATGCCAAGAAGTAAACGTAGAGTTTCAAAGAGAACTTTGGGTAAAGGTTTGGTTAGAAGATCAGCTAACATCTCTTCAGTGGGACAATACTTGAGATTAATCAAACCATTTTCATGAGCCTCACGCACGAAGTGAAACCGAATGTCAATATGTTTTGTCCTCGAATGCCCAATTGGGTTCTTGACGAGTGCTATAGCTCCTTGATTATCTTCCATCATAACCAGTGGTTGAGAAGGCATCCGAAGGTCAAGTAGCAATTTCTGGAGCCATGCAGCTTCTTGGACTGCAGCGCTAAGTGCAATATACTCTGCCTCTGTGGTCGATAATGCAACAACTGGTTGCTTCTTGCTTGACCAAGTAATCACACCACCGCCATAAACAAACAAGTAGCCAGATGTAGAGTGTCTGTCTCCCAAGTCCCCTGCCCAATCTGCATCTGAGTATCCAGTTGGGGTTTGATTGCTCTTCTGATACCGTAGTGCCAGATCCTTAGTCCCACTCAGATAGCGAAGTATTCTCTTTACTGCAGAGAAGTGAGCTTCCGTAGGTTGAGCACAAAACTTTGAAACAGCTCCCACTGCTTGGGCAATATCAGGTCGAGTGGCCATTGCAGCATAGAGCAAACTCCCCACCATTGATTGATACAATGGTTTGTCTGTCACCTCCTTGCTGACACCATCACTCTTCACATTTAGATCAGCTGGAGTCGATACTGGCTTTGCATCCATAAGACCATATTTTTGTAATAGTGAAAGGATATACTGTTTCTGGTGTAACCATATACCATCTGCATTCTGAACTATACTGACACCAAGACAATAGTGTAAGGATCCCATATCTTTCATCATAAATCTCATTCACAAATTCTTCTTGAGTGTTGTAAGCTTCTCTAGGGCATTGGACATCACAATAAGATCATCAACATATACTGCCAATATTGTTGTACATTCAGACTCTTCATTGATGAAAACGCATGGATCAGCATGGCTCTGCCTATGACCAAGATCCAGCATGAATTCTTGAAAGGATTTGTTCCAGCATCTGGACACTTGCTTGAGTCCATATAAGGACTTCTTCAGCCTACAAACAAGCCCAACTTGACCAGGAACTTCAAAACCGGGTGGCTGTTGCATATAAATTTCCTCCTGTAGTTCTCCATTCAGGAAAGCTGTAACCACATCCATCTGATTCACAGTTATATCATTATTCACTGCAAATGCCAGCAATGTTTGAATAGATGAAAAGCGAACTGCGGGTGCAAAGGTTTCCTCAAAGTCAATCCCACACTGCTGAGAATAACCCTTCGCTACTAAACGGCACTTAAATCTCTCACTTTGCCTTCACTGTTGTGTTTGACTTTAAAAACCCATTTACATCCAATAACTTCTTTTCCTTCTGGGAGTTCAACTAATTCCCAGGTATCGTTGTCCATTAAAGATTGATGTTCCAAATGAGAAGCTTCTTTCCATTCTTTAGCATGATGACTTGACAAAGCCTCATCCATTGTTTTGGGTTCAGGTACTTCACTCGCTCTATAAGCAAAATGCTCGCATGTGGCTGTGTAGCTGACCCATTTCCCAAATCGATTGGGAGGGTTGTGGCTTCTGTTTGATTTCCGTACTTGCTGCTCAAACACATCCACATTAGAATGATTTTCTTGGGTTGCAATTGCTGGATCATTGGAGGCAGCATCTTGTGCAGATTCCAAATTCTCACTCTCTTCATTCTCAATTTCAGGAGATTTCTGTGGAAATAATACATTCAAGTCTTCAACATAATGCTGGCGCTCACCGTTTATGGAAAACTCAGTTACGTGAAAATTTACATCGCGCCTGGTTATGATTTTGTTGTAGACCTCATTGTATAAACGATAACCTTTTGAATTATTTCCATAGCCAACAAACCGAAGCTTTTCTGCTTTTTCATCCAATTTCTTTCTGGTGCAGTCAGGAACCAGGGAATACGCAACACAACCAAATACTCGAAGGTGTCCCAAATCAGGTTTACGACCATACCATCTTTCATACGGCGTCATCTCTTTGACTGATGCAGTGATTGAACAATTTTTTAGATATGCTGCCATTGCAATGGCTTCCGCCCAAAACTTCTTTGGAAGATGAGCATGATACATCATTGATCTGGCCGACTCCATGAGAGTCCGATTCATCCTTTCAGCAATCCCATTTTGTTGCGGTGTGTAGGCAACAGTGAGCTCATGCTGTATTCCTCTTGATTTCAAATACTCCTGAAATTCGGTGGACAAATACTCTGTACCATTATCAGTCCTCAATTTCACAATTTTATGGCCAGTTTCATTTGTCACGATAGATTCAAATTCTTGAAACTTCTTTGGAACTTCAGATTTGTGCTTGATGAAGTAAACAAAGACACAATGAGAATAATCATCAATGAAAGTGACAAAATACTTGTTTCCACCAATTGAATCAATTTGAATCGGCCCACAAACATCACTGTGAACCAACTCTAACTTTCTGCTTGATTGCTTGTGGTCTACCATCTTAAACGGCTTACGTTGCATTTTTCCCACTATACATCCTTCACAAAGTGACCTGTCAGTCAGAGCAGATAATTTGATTCCGGTTACAAAATTTTGATCCACCATCTTATGCAACTGCTGATAATTTAAGTGCCCAAGTCGCTCATGCCAAGGATTCTTTCTTTCAGCTACAGATCCAGCATGCTCTCCCACTGAATACTTCACTTCACAATCCAGTTGATATAGCTTTCCCACTAGAGCAGCACCAACTCCAAATAAATAACCACTGCTATTTCAAATCCAGCAACTTCTCTGACCAAACTTAACTTAATTCCCTTTTTTGGTGGCTGATCGAACAAGGAAAAGATTGCACGCTAGCTTTGGAACATAAAGTACATCATGTATGGTGGCAGGCTTTGGACGACTGACTTTAAACATCATCTTCATATGAATGCTTCCAACTCCCAACGCTTGTACTACTCGTCCATCACCAAGGTGCACATCTTCTGGTTTATCAAATTCCTTGAAACTAGCAAAATATCTCTTGTTGCTAGTCATGTGGCTGGAAGCCCCAGAGTCAACCAACCAACATTCATCACTAGAGACAGGAGTAGCAAAAGCCCCTTCACCATGTGCTTCATCGAAATCTTCTTCCACAACAGCAGCACCATGCGATGATTTTCAATGTCTATTCTCCTAAACTTTTTTCACAATGCTTTAAAGTGGCCTCTTGGGGTGGATACGCTTTGACCTCTTTGAACTTTGCCATGTATTATATAATTACCAAAATGTCAATTGAGAGTCATTTGAGAGTAGTTCGCTTCGCTTGCCCAATAATCATTTTACAAGTGATATAATAGAATAATCAAGTCTAGCTCCTATTACTGTCATGTGTGTGTGTGTGTGTGTATTAATAATGATTGATTGAAGATGACCCCCTCAGTATGGTATCTAACAATACTCCGACTATTTCATGCGTGTGACACCTGGTGTCCTTGTCTGTGTTGTTTTAGAACAACCACGTAGTTCTCCACATAACCATAATGAGGAAGAAGGAACTCTAGATGCATGATATTATCATGCATCTAGAGTTCCTCCTTCCTCTCATTAATGGTTAAAATGTCTGCTGTGCAATCACATGTGGCCAACCTTGCTGTACATACGGACATACCAATGGCTAAAGTTGAATCTGTATCTGTATTCTTTCTGATAAGCTCTGCTATCACTGGAGAATGTGAAGATAATTGAATAAAATCAGCTCTGGTGGCACATCACTGTTTAGCAATAATGTTAAAAAAGTGGCTCAAAGATACATTGCCATTACATATTCAAACATTGACAAAAACGAAAGTCATCGCCTTATTTGAGCTGAGGCTTGAGTTGATGTTTGGTTTCACAACTGATAACTGACCACAAACCACTACTTAGCCTGCTCAATGGGTGAAAGAGTGGACAAACAAGTAAGCATTTAAAACAGTTTACTCCAAATACACATGCCAGACCTTTTCAATTTGTGAATAATTTCACTCAGCTGAGTTGAGGGTCCTGGAAGCATAGGCAATTGGCCTCTCCATTCCATCTTCCATCACATGAGTTAAAACAGCCCCCACTACTCCATAATCGGATTCATCATACATGACCAAGTTAAATGTAGTTTAACTACGTTAGGGAGATGTAGCCCACGCATCACAGGTGCCCAGGTAAGGGTGGCAAAGGACCTGCAAGTACAACGACCAAGCGCTAAGCAGGCACACATGGAACCCATGGCACCTGGGCACAAGTATATTTGGCGAGCGAGACACTTACAGGGGTAACACAATCGAAAATCGGGGATGTTTGTTTATTTATTTAGATATATGTATAGACGTACGTGTGTCATTTTGTACTTTGACCCTCGCGTTTTTGTGTTAGTTATGTGGTCGACCCCGTCCCAAATTGCACTAAACAGAATCCTCTGGTTTATCGATCAGTACCCGTATCACCCTAGAAATTGAATTGTTTACCGTTTTGAATTTTTTTGCGGGTGCAGTTAAGGGACTTCCATTTCTATTCGAGTTAGTGGCGGTGGTAAGTCAATGCTCTCTTTGTCATGGTTATAAGCTGTGCGCAGCAGTACTTACTTGAAAATACATTGTCCACTAGACTACTGAGAAGGTAAGTTTGTGTAGGTGCATGTCCAGTTGTGTCAAAGCATTGTGTGTTACAACCACTACTTAGCTAAAGAATATCACAAAGAAAACTTTTAAATAAAGTGTATTGTTGTTGTTGTTGTTTTTTTCCCCTTCAATTCAAGCAGTTGCAGAGAGCTGTTACTATGGCACTGAAATCCCTTTACCGTGTTTGCGAAATTTAAAAACTGGACCTTATTTTCAGTAGCTTCAGTGTTAAAAGTCAAAATCATTCATATAAAAATAGTATAGTCTTTAGGCTGCTCGCCATTTGTGCTCAAGCACATCACTAGTAGTCCTGATAGCTAGCAGCTACTGATAGCCACTGATGTTCTCAGTGCTCTCTATAGCCCTAGCCTAGCAGCTACCTGATGCTACCGATACCCTTGAGGCTAGTCTGTTGACACTGGTGTAGTAGGAGGGGGGTCAGGTTGGATATATAGGATCTAAATCATCAATCAGTGGTGAATGGCCTTCATTGATACTTACAGATGCAATCAGCTGAAAACAGGAATTCTATGGCTTGATAATACATGGGCATGCAGCCAGTTAATTTGTCTTGCTTAACTAGTGCAGTTAGGTTAAGAGTTGGACTCTAGTCTTGATTCTGTTACTCTACCCACAGTCACAATCTCTAACCAACCCTCGTTATGGTCAGGCGTAGGCCTTCATTACATGTGTGGGATGTGTTGCCGGCTCCCACTCTCCACTTTATATCCTTCATTCAAAAAATAAAAAATTATGATCATTATTGTCCAGTGCATGTTAGTAACTATCTGCAGTATGTGGCCAGACCCTCTCACAGTATTGCTAAGGTTGGCTCTGTCAAAGTGAGCGGTATTCTGTTAACTAGCTCTTAGCTACAAAAAAGAAAGGCCAGAGTTAATTTTGCATATTTAGCTAACAAATATGGAATTGCGTACTTATCTCAGCTTCCCTCGAGAAGTAGTAGCTTCCATAGCATTAATACTACGGCATTCTGACTACCAACGGCTCTTGACAACAAACAACCGGCACTCCGTATCCCCCATAAAACGGCGAAGTTTTGAAATTAAGTCTGGAAAAGGGTCTTCAATGCCATAGTAACCTGTCGAATCAACTTTTTGTGTCTTGAAAACAAGCGTTTTAGCAGGAATTTTCTCATACTTTGGAGCTTAAGTATAAAGTAAGGTTTGCTTAATGCTGTAGTTTCAGAATAAACTGGATGGAGTCAAGCCTAAATAGCCGTGTTTTTAGGAGAAAAAAGTTCCCCGCGCGCGCGTTTGAAGAGCATACGTACCATCCATACATACATACATATATATATATATATAACATATACCCGATTTTGCATTATCCACCCCTAATACTGTCTCGCTCGCTACGCTCGCTCGCCAATAAATAAATAAATAAACTAACATCCCCGATTTTCGATTGTGTTACCCCTGTAAGTGTCTCGCTCGCTACGCTTGCTCGCCAATTACAGAACTGTGAATCATACACATACACAAAGTTCTGAGATTGGATGCATGATTATGATGATGCAGTTGCAACATTGAGTCAGCAGTATGACTAAACCACAACTATTGATTATCTGTCTCAAACCATTTTAACAGCCACACCCAAACTACGCTCAGACCACACCTATTGTATAATGGATACAAAGCAACAACAATGTAGTTATTTGAAGCACAGTGACGTCTATATACGTACATATCCTTATAACACACTATTTGATTAGTTTTTGCTTCATGTGTTCAGACTGTAGCTGTTGCTGATCTTAATTACTGAGCCATGTCTTCTCTAATTGTCTCTTTTACTGCTCTTTTTTTCTTTTTTTTTCTTTTTACTAAACTATAGTTGAAAACTTTGATGTTTCTGCCTCTTTGGATTAATTCTGGCCTAGTTAGCATTCATTTCTTGTCATGTCAGCATATCACTGTGGTTTATGACAGTGCCCTGAATCAGTTAACCACTACTGAATTCTTTCTCTGTATAGTGGTTCGGTAAAGGGTCTAGTTATGCTAGATTAGAGTGGGGAATGCCCAGGTGGGGGTGCATAAATTCTTCCACCCGCGTAAAATTGAAGTTTACTCTTAAAAATACGCTTCATTCTTTTTACAACTCAACATTGCATTTTCAAGATATAGTTAAATAAAGTTACTATTGTAACTATAAGTGTTTTTACAGCCAGGTTTATAATCTTAGTGAATGTTTATATGTGAATGTTTGTTTATATGTGTGTGTTTGTGTATTTGTATGTAGATTTTTTGACTGGATGTGCAAGTAGTGGCAAGTCTGAACATCACACCATTTATTTTACCACCATCACGCATTACATCACTCTTATTGATCATCCTTACCAAACTCCTCCCATTCTAAACCCACTTGACCTCACAATTATTTAATGGAATTCATCTTCACCTTTATGTCTTGATTAAACAGTACCAAGTTATTTGCGAATATGCCATGCCCCCTGCAAGTCCTGTAAAGTCAACTTCTTATGTAGTAGTGCAGCCTTTTGCCATTTGCATGACACCAGCTCAGAACAAACGTTCGATGCTTCGGGTACGTAGCCTTGTTCAGTAGCCTCGTATGAGCCAACCTAAATACAGTATTTACCCAACCTAAATACAGTATTTACCCAACCTAAATACAGTATATACCCATCCCCAACTGATTGATAGGGGCAATGTAGGAGCTACAATCAACAGTTGACTTCACCCACGACTTCCTTATTCAAGAGCTGTCTCAGTAGCAGGAATCTGTTTTATCACACTAGATCTCCTTGCAAACATCATCAACTGCCGCTTTTATTAAATTAACAGAGGCTGGCCCTTGCACGTCACTTTGCTCGTTTTCCCCTCGGAGAGTTTGTGGAGCACTTTGGCTTGCGGTTTTGGGCTCCTCATAGATAGGCACAACATCCTTGACATCTGTAAGTTCAAAAACTAACGTTTTAGGAACGTAGCACAGACGTTTTGGAAGATTATCACCCTTCCGCAGGCATTCTACCGCTTCTGTAAACACCTAATTCTACCTAGACTGACTCTCGCTGGATCCAATGGCCCCATTTTTTTCCTTCTCGGTCGCTGTGTTTATGTCAAGTTCCCGGCAACTGAACCTCCGTATTCCCAGAGAACTAAAAACTGAGGAAGCGTGAAGAGCGTGCGTGCAGAGTGGGTGGAGTAAGTTTGTTTAAATTACTGCGCGCCTCCAGACTAGCTAGCGAGCGTGGGGAGAAGTAGTGGGGATTGTGATGGGGACATCCGACAAGTAAGTTGTGTTAGTGTGTGACTTCATAAAACATATTTTCCTATTGTATTGTGTATCTGGGGAGCATGTACCTTTACCTAATACATATGGGTAAAGGGGAGAACCATGTCCCTTTACCTATTACTTTTTTACCTAATACTTTTGGTAGAACCATATCCTTTACCTAATACATAGTTAGTGGGTAAAGGCATGTCCCTTTACCTAATACTTTTTTACCTAATACTTTTGGTAGAACCATGTCCCTTTACCTAATACTTTTTTACTTTGGTAGAACTTAGTCTGGCGTAGCCAGACCCTTTACCTACCGCATAGTGGGGAAAGGGTCTGGTCAAATGCAATAGTATGACCTGTTCTGCTGACTCATCATACATTGGTGCGTGAAATGTCAATTTACCACAAAATGCGCACAATTCTGCAGCTCGCGTTTCATATTTTTAGCTTGTTAATTAAAGTGTGGATGCAGAAGGTGCAATGAGGGAGAGCATGCAGTTACTTGGTGACTCACTGAAAGAAAAGATGAAAGAAGCTATATGTGGAAGTCACTCTGATCTAACAGCTTGAGTTGTTGCTCCAGCTCAGATATTTTGTGAAGCTTAATAACATCACAGCTTCTTTTCTAGCTAATACCATATAATTTCTTCCTCCGCTTCTTCGCCTGAACAATAGATAGATCACTCCTGCATATGCAGCAAGTCGCCATTGCTAGCCCGTCTGGATGCTGTAGCAGAGATCCAATTTTTACACGCATTTTATTAGGATAGCGCGGTTAGCTAATGGCCATTGCGGTTTCTCCCACTTAACGTGGGGAACCAGAACAGGTCATACTATTGCATTTGACCAGACCCTTTTCCCGCTACGCGGTAGGTAAAGGGTCTGGCTATGCAAGACTAGGTAGAACCATATCCCTTTACCTAATTCTTTTTTATTTAATACTTTGGTAGAACCATGTCCCTTTACCTTAGTGGGAGTCAGCTGGTGAAAGAGTAAATTTGAAGAAACTAAAGCGTTTTTATCATGGTTATTGGCGAGCGAGCGTAGCGAGCGAGACACTTACAGGGGTAACACAATCGAAAATCGGGGATGTTTGTTTATTTATTTAGATATATGTTTGGACGTATGTATGTCATTTTGTACTTTGACCCTTGCGTTTTTGTGTTAGTTATGTGGTCGACCCCGTCCCAAATTGCACTAAACAGAATCCTCTGGTTTATCGATCAGTCCTAGAAATTGAATTGTTTACCGTTTTGAATTCTTTTGCGGGTGCAGTTAAAACTTGAAAACTTAAGGGACTTCCATTTCTATTCGAGTTAGTGGTGGTGGTAAGTCAATGCGCTCTTTGTCATGGTTGTAAGCCGTGCGCAACAGTATTTACTTGAAAATACATTGTCCACTAGACTATCCCGAAGGTAAGTCTGTGTAGGTGCATGTCCAGTTGTGTCAAAGCATTGTGTGTTACAACCACTACTTAGCTAAAGAATATCACAAAGAAAACTTTAAATAACGTGTATTGTTTTTTTGTTGTTTTTTTCCTTCAATTCAAGCAGTTGCAGAGAGTTGTTACTATGGCACTGAAATCCCTTTACCGTGTATGCGAAATTTAAAAACTATGGACCTTAGCTTCAGTGTTAGAAGTCAAAATCATTCATATAAAAATAGTATAGTCTTTAGGCTCGCTCGCCATTTGTGCTCAAGCACATCACTAGTATGTATATACTAACATCTCCCCAACTACTTGTTTTTTATTTTAATTTTGTAAATCATATGTAAGCAAGTTGTAAGCCCAATATTTCGTGTGAGTATTTTTTCACTAGTGCACAAAATTTCTATTGGGTAAAGGATATCAGTTAGTAGTTGGTAGTTGGTAGTAATCGGGTAAAGGGTTTGGCTGGCTAGATTTTTTGGCCCATTTCTTTGCTAATGGAGTTTGCGTTGTGATGAATAATAGTTGTGTACTTATACATCATGGTGATTGTAACTAGAATAACACAGTATCAGTACAATTATTAACCCTCAGCGCGCATGCGCCCGGAGGGTTACAGTAGTCATCCTGTCTGTCTGTGTGTCATTCAATTCATTCATTCATTCATTCAACAAAGGATCTCGAAGACGACGGCCTTCCAGGCTCTGAAACGATGTAGAGATAGAGAAATTTACAAAGTAAGTCCCTTTAATATGCTAGAATTTTTTGTTTCGGCTTAGTTTTCAAGAAAAAGCTAGTCGATTGTAGCCGTTCGTCGTAGGATCGTTGTGCTACTGCGCTACCAGTAACTCCCCTTTACCGCACGTTATAATCACGTGAGCTGAAAATTGCAGCTAGAGAATGGCCGGTTGGCTTGTAGTACTACTGCAGTTGCAATTGTCGCGCTTCATGCGTGTAAGGGGGCTCTAGAGTCGAGTTATATACCGCGGAGCTGATCTATTTTAACCTAGAGGCGTTCCCTTCGCTCTGTTGTTTGCTTCTTTCTTTGTATCGCCGTAAGTAGTAACTGTCTGTGTCTAAATGCTAAAGGTTTGAAATATTTTTTAACAGACGTTCGCTTCTACTGCTGATCTCTGGTGGACATAAGCTGAGGGTTCGCACCTCCTGGTGCTTCATTTCAAAAGGTCTGATCAGACAATCACATCTCAATAAGTTAGCCTTGACACTTTGTACAAATTGACACTATAAAATGTTACGTAAATTTAGCTAGAAATGGAGGTATTGATTCTTATGTGATAATTCAGTGAAGCGAGTGGAGCTGACTCTCTAATGAGTTCGCGATATATATATATATATATATATTTAGGTCTAGAAATTGTTTTTGTTCTTGCGTGGGCGTATGTGTGTACCCTTTCTCCTACGCGCTTGCGCGGGCCGGGTAACCTTCTTAGCAACATTTTGTTTTGTTTACCCGCCGTACGAAGTAGCGATGCCCAGTAGACAAAACGTTAGATACGCTCGGTCAAGAGCTTTGAGGGCGTTAGAAACTCCTGAAGAAAAATTAGTAAGGAGAGCGATAAGAAATGAAAAAGACAGGGCAAGGAGGAGGAGAGCTAAAACGAAACAGAAACAGGTAGCAAAGTAAAGAATCTGACAGTATTTTGTAGCCACACCAAGCATGCATGGAATAGCTGCAATTACAGGAAACATGCATCACTCGCTTCGCTATTTTGTGCAATTAGAACACATCACTAGTTTATAATCTGAATATTTCTTTTTTCATGCAGGTGTACTTAGTAACCTAAAACAAGTTCCTGTAGAACTGTGGCTATCTGGAGTATTCACAGATGTGAGATGTTTGAGTAAGTGATTACCTAGGGGGTGGTCAGTTAAGTACTAAGTTGCATGAGCTATGCACATCTGAAGTTTTGTGTGTTTATAGATTAACTTTGCCCTGCGTTTAGCTCCTCTTAAATTCACTTTATTCTAATCTGAATACCTTGTCGTGTCATGCCCTTGATCTTTCATTGTGTCCCTCCCTATGTACATGGCTTGAGTCATGCAAGCCATTTCTAGCATTTCTTTTTATGCGTAAGGTAGATGTTGAGTCTTTAACATGACGCTGTCCCACCCATATAGTAGAGCCTCATTTTTCCGACCATGAAAACATTTGGGAAAATATGTGAATTTTAAATAGGAAACCAGAACACTGACATTTAAATGATGTTGAAATTTTTTACCAGACAATACCTGTATGACAGAGGTAGTGATGGGAAGGGCCTCTTATCAATTTAAGTGCATACTAAGGTGATATTCATGAATCATCACTTTATTGCCAATGTTTGTCAAGGCAACATAGCGATTAACTAGGATCTGTATATAGTTTGGTTTGGTAAATGGTCGTCATGCTAAAAAGTAATGCCTCTTTAGAATACTTTGGCAAACATTGCAGGCTCTTTCATTGAAGTGAAGCCAGTGGGGAAAAACTAAACATCATAGTTCAGAAAGCTAAAATGTGGTATTTTAAGAATTTCAAGGATCCACTATACAGCATTGTCTGGCTTTGCCGACCCTTACCTCATTTTAATATGGTGCGAGGGAGGAGGAAAGGGTCTGGGGACTTTAGTACTAATGATCAGTTCACAGAGTGCCAGATTCTGGCGCTAACCACCCATTAAAATATTCACCGCAATGCTTGTATACTTCGCCTCAAAGAGATTGATACCTTTAAACCAGAGCGAGGTCGTTTGATAAAAAGTAAGGCAATCTTTTTCACTACCATGCAATACAAGCGCCTTCTGAGACTGACATAGCATATAAATTGCAAAGTGAGGGACCTCTCTTGGATAATAGACTGCAGGACTACCCGAGTGTCCATAATTAGACTTAATTAGCGCATGCACAAAAATTCATTTTGAACTGGTCATTGGCACTAGAGTCCCCAGACCCTTTCCTCCAACCCCGCACAATATTAAAAGGAGATAAGGGTTAGCAATGTCAGGCTGTATGCAACAGTCCATTGAATACAGGGTATTAATGTCTTTAGGTAAAGGGTTTTCATATTAAAATATCTTTTTTTTATAAAAGTACTTATATATATATATGTAGGCCACATAGGAGTTGTATTATATACAGAGGTCTCCACTAGTTTCATGATGGTACACAATGTTTCATAGAGCAGTCAAGTGTGTGGAGTGCAACCTAGTCTACAAGTTATCGAGGAAATGTGTATACTATGGCATATCTGCCTTTACTTGGTAAAGGGTCTAGGTAGAATATTAGAATTAGTTGTGTGTGTGTGAGAAGTCGTAACCAATTAAAGTGAAAATAAACATATGAATGAGGATTTATTCAGTGATTGTGTAAATGCTTGGCTGTTCAACTTTGAGTATTTTTTTATTTTATTATAACTAGAGTGAGTGTTTGAGAATGAAGTAAATTCAAACAAATACATTTGGTGATTTTTCAGCATAATTATATGATCAGTCTGAAATTGAATATTTATAAATATTTAATGTTATTGTTATTTCCATTTAGGCGAGAGTGTGGAGACCTTCAGTGCACCAATTTTCTCAAAATGTCCAGAAATTTGAAGAAATGACTGAAGGTTATTTCTGTGAACAATACAAGCAAACTATAGTGAAGTCATGAACATGATTATAATTTATTTTACTCATATTCATTGTTTTTATTGAATGTACTGTTATAAAAGAAAGTATAACAAAGAAAAAATATGAGAACTGTAGGGGCGTACTAATAACACTGAAAAAGGTGCCCACTAAACATACTAAGGGTGTACTAAAGCACCACTAAAGGTGTTCTGGATCACATGCTAGAGGTGCATGCATAACACTGTCTAGAGTGCCACACAAACGCCTACAGAGGTGTTTAAGGGTGTTTCATTACACCCTACTAGGGGGTTAAGGGAGCACCAATTAGGGTTGTAAGTCCCTGAGCTTGGAGTTAGCAGGAGAATCCGAAGAACCAGCTTGTGGAGAACTAACATGCACAGGCACATGCAGTAGTAGCTAGAATAGCTAAGTTACAGTTAGAGATATATTTGAACCGCAACTGAACAGCAACTGACTACAATTGATAAAATGAGTGAATAGAAGTGTTAATGAGTGGAATGACACAAGGGGGCATGAGCATGCACACTCACACCAAGATATGCACACACAGCAAGACAACTTTTGTTTTTGTCGGACACAATAAACTAGGAATTGGGATTTCGTTGGAGTAGTTTAAATTCTTATTCATTTCATTGGTGATGCCCATGAAAGGAAATTTTCTTAGCTTCTTTGTTCTCTAGCTAGTTATGATTACTACACCTGACTTTAAACAGCCCCTCTTAAAGGAAATGGAGGAAGGATCAAAGTGCACTACTTTGTGGTCAGTCAGTAGCACAACCTGCTGGTCAGTAACCTGCCCATGTACAAATGTACTGATATAGCTAATGTATTAGACGTGTTGTGTGCATTGTTTTGCAGGCATTGTTGTTAACCCTGAAATTAATAATATATAAGGAAGTACTAGACTATGCAGGTAGAACTGCACTATAACTGTTGTGCATACAATAGGTGTATTGTATGCGCAACATTAATTATAACATTAATTATAACTTAACCTATTATTATAATTATTTCAGCCGAGAATGACTGAATCATTGAATACATCACTTGTCAGCACAGAGCAGGTGGAAATGAGATTCCTTGAGGTGGTAATCTGTTACCCCCAACTATACACAATCTTCCACTACTCTCACTAGAATTATCTTTGGTTGAGTAGTAGACAGAGAGATTTCTGGAGAAGTTCAGAATATGGTGAATGGTCAGCCACAGAATTTGCAAGTGTGGATAATAACATTACATATGACCTCATGGTCCAACTTGTTGCTCTTCCACGTTACAGTTCATAATAAATACACCATTTTTTGTAGCTACATCACATTAGCTACATGTATTTATCACAAAACGCACCGGGGGGAGGGGGGGGGGGGGGGGGGGGGGGGGGAGGGGTGGGTCCCACGCATGCTTTAGGGTTTTGCCGCAAGAAGGCTGAGCAGTCACGATAAAGGGGGAGGGGCTCGTTTAAGGGGGCGGGTACCGTTGCAGTCTGAAGACGCGGTTTCCCCATAGACCGGAGCTGTGATATCGCTATGTCTACTGGATTCCAAGTATTGAAGCAGCGCCTGGCTAGCCTGGAGGGTTTACTAGAATATACTGATCTGATCAAACTATCAGAGGAGCTCTTGAGACATCTAATAATTAGTAAAGAATTCTGTAACAAATTCTCTTCTCTGGATCATGACCACCGCCTGAAATCAGACATCAAGGTCAGATACTTACTCAAGCAGGTTTGTGAGAGAGTAGGAGAAGATGGTGAAGTATTAGATGGTGAAGTATTGGACAGGCTAGTTAAAGTCTTGGGTAAACTTGGAGGGAAGGTTAGAGCTGAGTGTGAGGCTATGAAGAGAGAGTTAGGGAAAATGGAGGGAAATGAAGTTCTTAGTGGGACACAAGGTACATACCTGGTAGAGCAAGATGTGCCTTACCTGGTGGAGTGTCTTGTGTCTGGTAGTCACTTGTGGGATGCAATAGGTATTGCACTGAACCTTCCCAAACACAAGCGTGAGGATTGTGGGGAAGGTAAAGAGAATGTCAATAGACTCAGTAACATTCTCACTGCATGGATACTAGGTGGCTATGAGGGAGCCAGACCTGCCACTCTCAGTAGCTTGAGGAGAGCATTAGCCAGTGAGACAGTGTGTCTAGGGAAACTTGCATTAAACCTGTTGACTTATCGGGGATTTGTAGACCCTTTACCAGTAACTGAAAGTGCATGCTCAAACATTACTATTACATATCAATCATGCGACACCAAAGTAGCTCAGGGCAAGTCCACTATTCTAGAAGTAAAGGTTAGCTGTAATGGAAGTGAATCTTACCAGTGGAGTAAAGATGGCAAACCTTTACTTGATGGAGCTGATTTTTGTGGTGTGTGTAGTAACATACTATACATCAACAGAGCTAGCCAGTGTGCAGAAGGGAAATATTCATGTAGAGTTAGTCGAGGCAGTGAGACTGAATGTAGTGGCAAAATAAATCTTTTAGTCCTTAAACTGTCCCTACGAGAAGTAAACTTGAGTGTATTAATAGATAGTTTGTTAAAATCTGATATCATATCAACAGAGATACGGGACAAACTACTGTATCTAGACCCAGATCATGTGATTTTGGAGACATGGTTGAAATTCTTAACACAACAAGTGTTCATGCAAACTCGAGAATTTAGCCAAGTTCGTGACAAACTAGAAACACTCTTAAATACACATGAAGGATCTGTGAAAGATATTTGTGGACTAATACATAAGGAGATAGAGAGACATATAGTTTCAAAAAATGATAGTTTGCCAAAGTCAGGTCTATACCAAGGATTATCAAATCTATCAGTGTCTAATGCTTATCATTCTGAAGTGGCTGATGACAAGTCTACACTTCTAGAGGTACAAGTTAGTTGTAGTGGGTGTGAATCTTACCAGTGGAGTAAAGATGGTGAACCTTTACTTGATGGAGCTGATTTTTGTGGTGTGTGTAGTAACATACTATACATCAACAGAGCTAGTCAGTGTACAGAAGGGAAGTATTCTTGTAGAGTTAGTCAAGGCAGTGAGACTGAATGTAGTGATGAGATAAGTCTGAGTGTCATATATCCTCCTGAAAAAAAAGAATTATTAGAACTTTACTCTCTAACAGAAAAAGAAGTAGCTCAAAATTCCTGGCCTCCTATAAATAACCCCAAATATATTAATGTAGTTCTTATTAAACAGGAACTCAACAGTTTATGTGACTATTCCACAGTGCGTGGTGACATGGACGACATTCTGGAGAACAAGGAAGTTGCACAGTTTGAGGAGTTTTTTAAAGAATATAGAGAAGGAGCTTTAGTTCTTGTAGAAGGTCGTCCAGGGAGTGGGAAAACAACTTTAGTTCACAGGCTAACCAGGAATTGGGCCACAGGAAAGAAATTCTTACAAGGAGCTAAAATGGTGTTTCGAGTATCGCTTAGAATACTGAATGTTTCTGGGGGAGATAAAAGTTTACTAGAATTACTTCGGGGGTTTTATGGAAAAGTTCTTAGCGAGACAGTTAAGAAAAGCCTCTTAAAATGTAAAGGGAAAGGAGCATGCTTTATTTTAGATGGACTCGATGAGTATCCTATTGAGTCCAAGAAAAAATTAGTTATTGGTCAACTGCTGTTTACTGAAAAATTTCTTCCTCACTCAATGGTTATAGTAGCATCACGCCCAGTGGCAACCAAAGCTTTAAGAACAATATGTAAAACACGAATGGAAGTTGTAGGATTTTCAAAGGATCAAATTTATAGCTACGTAAAATCTTATCCATTTGTGAATTCTTCTCCTGACATGGCTTGTAAAATGATTGAGTACCTAGACCAGCATCCCAATGTTCTTCACATGTGTTACCTTCCAGTTCATGCCTCTATGATATGTTTCTTGTTCAGTCAACATGAAGGTGAAATCCCTCACAGAGAAACACAAATTTATGAACAATTCACCGTAGCAACTTTAATATATCATAAAGCTCGTATAGGAGACAAGCTACAGTTGAAATCTCTGAAATTCCTGAGTGGTGAGGATAAAAGTAAATTTAATTTAGTATGCAAGTTGGCATTTGATATGATCATTAATTCCCAACAAGTAGTCAGTAAGAGTGATGCTGAAGTTTCTCTTTCTGCGGATTCTGTTCTTGGGTTGCTAACGGTTGAACGCACATCTAAATATTATGGCAACGAAGATTTGTACACTTTTAGTCACCTAACTTTCCAGGAATTTTTAGCAGCATTTTACATGCATGAAACACATGCAGCTACTGAGAAACTGGTTTTAAAGGACAGTTTAAAAAATATATCAAGGTTTTATAGTGGTTTGACAAAAACTGAGGTTCATAGTAAATTTGTAAAAAAAATTTTCACAACTTTGCATTTTGACTTCCTTTATAAAGTACGGTGTGCCTATGAGTCCCAAAGGGTGGAGTTGTGCAACCATGTATTAGATGATGAAGTATGGTTACATGAAGATGTGATTACTTCTACAGATTTTATTGCTTTTGGTGATGTAATCTCTAAAGCTACTAAACGACTTAAAAAGATATCTCTTGAACATTGTGAGTTTGATTTTGAAGGAATGAAGTTATTTGTTTCAATGGCTACTGAAGGCAAACTTAAATCTATCAGAAGTCTAAAATTTGTTATCAGTAAAGATGAAGAATTTAAAGCAATGAATTATTTGTTGATTCACTTACCACTCTTAGAGGAGCTAGATATGTTTGGCGTGTTCTTAAAGAAGCCTAAAATATTACATCTTACCAACGAAGTAAAACTTGCTCATCTCAATATCCTGAAAATTTCCGTACCATTATTATCTTGTTCTAACCCCGAAAATATTTTGAAGCTGTTGACGTTTGACAGTAAAAATATAGATCAGGTGTATTTTTCTGTCCATCATAGTCACAATGTAAACTGTGTGATATGGAAGAAAATCCTCCACCATGCATTTAGTTGTCAGATTATTCAGAATGAACCCAAGTCATGGCTACACTTGTATAACTTACAAAACTCTCCTTCTCTCCCTTGTGAGAGGTTATCTCACTGTACTGAAGTAGTTCTTGTTAATTGCTGTATTGGTGATGAAGGAGCACAGATACTGGCCAGCACATTGAACACTTCAGTCTTGGAGAATCTAGTTCTTGATTTTAACAGAATAAGTGACTCAGGAGCTATAGCACTAGCTGGCTGCCTATCAGAATGTAGTGTAGTACAGGAGGTATCTATTCAGTGTAACTCTATTGGTGACTCAGGAGCCACAGCATTAGCAGATGCACTAGTCCATTGTAACAGTCTGAGAAGACTAGACTTGCAGGGGAATAGTCTAGGAGATCAAGGAGCAGTAGCCATAGCTGAATTTACAAAGAGCCTATCTAGTTTAAATCTATATCTTCATAATGTGAGTATTACAGAAGCTGGCATTAAGAGTGTCTTACAGGTCAGAGCCAGCACTAGAATACGAAGAATGGTATTTACTTCTACATGGAACAGTGTTCTTGAAGCAGACACAGATACCTTAAAGAGAGCTGTTTACTGTGAGAATTTACCAATGCTTACATTGTCTCCGTACAATATCCACAATGTTGAAAAATTAGTAGCTGAACATAGGTATGTCAGGAATGTTATAGCAATAGAGTGCAGATTTCAAGGAATTCACGATGAAAATTTACCAGCTGTGTTTAACATTATCAATGGCTTGCCAACTCTTCATTTCATTACATGTGACCATATTACTTCCTCCAGTGCACTACTTCTTGGTGGCAGTCTGAAAAACTGCAAGTCGTTGCACAGTTTAAAAATTCGTGGTAGCCATAGCAGTAGTGCTTCACAATCTAGTTTATTGAATGCTGTGAAGTACTATACTAAGTTAAGATTTCTTGACTTGTCCAATATTCCAATCGGTTCATTTGGTGTCTTGTTAAATAGCTACTCAAAGTCATGGATTAATCTGCACACTCTTAAGTTGTGTGAATGTTCCGTAAGTGCTCAAGTCATCAGTGAGATGTTGAAGCTTTGCAAGGAGTTGTGTTGCTTGGACCTTTCTAATAATGCCATTGATGATGACGGAGCAAAAGCTATAGCTGAAGGACTTAAGAATCACACTGACCTGCTAGAACTTAACATGAATAATAATAACATTACCTCAGATGGTATGATTGCCCTGAATCAAGTAATTAGCTGCAATCGTTTACAACATCTTCGACTCAGAGGTGTTAAATTCAATGAAAAATGTGTATATGACTTGGTAGATTGTATGAGCAAAGATTCTTTGCAGACATTACAGCTTGGTTCTATAGAGGTAGGTACCAATTGGGTCATTGGCCTAACTGTGGGATTCATGAAAAGCACTCAACTGGTAAATCTAGACATCAGTAATAGTGGCATTGGCACCACAGGTGTGGATCGTCTAGCAAAGGGACTTAAACAATGCACTAACCTTGAAGGTTTAATTCTTAATAGCAACAATATCTCACATGATGGAGTACCTGCTCTATGTAATATAATGGAGACTTGTAAGTGCCTGAGAACACTAGATCTCCATAGTAACAATATTGGTATAGATGGTGCCTCAGACTTAGTCAGTGGATGGCGACAGAACAGTGTGTTGGTACTGGACTTACAGCATTGCTTCAATGACCCTCATAAGTCATCTCTACTGAGTGGGAAGAAATGTTGTAGTAGGTGTGATCATCTACTAGAACTTTATTACAATAATGAATACATTCAGATAAAGTTCTTCACTCGTGGTTTACCAAGGATTATTTGGGAAAAAGTAGCAGTGCCACCAGAAATCGAAATTCATGGATGCTGTACACTTTTTTAATGTCCACGTATGAAACTAAGTTATAGCAGATCCACTTGTTAGATTATTGTAGTATATACTTGCATTACAAGAATTAGAAACTTAGTATAGCTTGAGTGACTATAGCAGTAGTAATTTTTAAAGCATGTTGTTAAATATACAATCGGCAAGCTTCTACGTTCCACATCGTGGTGGTATTCAATTCTAATAAACTGGGACAACATGACATTGCAATGAATTTGATGATATTCTTATGAACGACAGAGTAGAACTGTGATCAAACGGAAATTATTTATCTCCTTTCAAGTAGGAAGTATTTCACAATTTGTCTCTATACAATGATTAGAAGATCCAGAGGATATTTGTGAGGATGTAGTATATCTAACATTAGTTCAATGCGACATCTATCAAATTCAATGAATGCTATTTCTGACTAAGATAAAGTATTTGCTAACTTTATCTGCGCATTGACTCAAATTTTAATGCAAAGTAATATGTGTAAACGCACTTGTGTACTCTACCAACCAGAGAAAAGCCCAAGTCAGCACATAGACGAATAAATCTGGGTAGATCAACTTATCAAATCAAATTGGAATTTTCTTCCTTATCAACAGTTTAAAAGGAAACAGTCAAGTCATTTAAGAGAAGATTGAAGTCATAAAGATAAGAACACTGTCAAAACTTTCCAACACAATCCATTCCTCATGAGAAGTCTACTAATCTCTGAAGTCACCTACACTCCACACAGCAATTCATCATTCTTCATCAAAAGTTTTCCATTCTCAATCTACTGAAAGTGAATCTGTTCACAGGACTCATTCTTACTCATATCTTTAGCGAAGCACCATCCGATGCCTCAGACTTTCAATTCTAACCCACACGGTTGGTATAGGAGTAATTTAGTGAATTAGTAGCTATTATATTTATAAAGGAATCTTCTCACTTACAGACCAATGTTGGCAGAGATACGCCTGACTAGCGCCAGTGGGGAGGAGATAACTTGACTGGACTTCACTGCAAGTTTTAATTGAAAAAATCACATGCGTACAAAAAAAAAGAAAAAAAGAATAATCATGATATGACGTAATGCACAATATTTGATTGTGCCACTGTCGCTAGTTTCTTGATGAGTGCTTCCCATTGTTTGTCAATACTCTTTCTCACTCATACAGAGAATCGAGGAGGAACAGGGACCTCCTAGCAGTCCTTTAGTTCCAACATTAGATCAGAAAAACAGTACTTCACCTCAATAGTTCCATTGTTTACCTTTTTCTCTCAATATGCTTGGTCCGTCCGTGGAACTGAACATCCTGTGACATCAAAATGACAGACTGATTGTCCTCATAGACAACCGTTGGCTTGGCCTGTTTAATGCCCAATTTGGAGAGGAGTTGTTTCAGCCAAACTGCCTCTTGGGTGGCAATGGAGAGAGCAACATATTCGGCTTCTGCCGTAGACAGAGCACTGATGTCTGTTTCTTGCTTCTCCAGGAGATAGGTGCACCACAGAGCTTAAACAATGCAGCCTGACACAGACTTCCAATCATCCAGGTCACTAGCCCAATCTGAATCAGAATATCCAATCAAATCTCTAACAACACTGCTAGTGTAGTAGAATCCTAGATCGGATGTACCCTTGAGATACCTCGGTTCTCTCTTGATACCAATCCAATGATGTTTGGTGCGGTTAGAAGAGAAACGAGCCAAGTTCCCAACTGCAAAAGCAATATCTGGCCTCGTGCACATTGACAAATACAGCAAGCTCCCAACAGCACACTGACATACCCTATTGTCAAACAATTTATCATCTTCAACAGCCTTTGTCAGTTTAGTAGATGTGTCTACTGGAGTAATCACACTCTTGGTTTCCTGCATACAAAGTCTTTCCAAGACACATCACCGGACACCTCGTCATGAATCACTTTTATTCCCAGGAAATGATGCAACTTTCCAAGGCACTTCACCTCAAATTTAAGCTTTCAACCTCGCCTCACTCTGACATGCAACCACAATGTCGTCAACATACACACCAACAACAGCCATCTCACCTACAGCAGCTATGTAAACACATGGATCACTGCTACATTGCAAAAATTCTAGTTGCTTCAGATAGCCATCAATAGTTGAATTCCAACACCTCGAAGACTGTTTTAAGCCATAGATGCTGCACTTCAGCCTACATACCAAGTGCTCATGGCCCTCACCCACAAATCCTTCCGGCTGTTGCATATACACTACATCCTCTAACTTTCCATTGAGAAAAGCCGTGGTTACATCCAATTGATGTAGGTTTAAACCATTGCTAACCGCCAAACCAATGACAGTTCGAAGCGATTCCATGCGAACAACAAAAGAGAAAGTCCCATCATAGTCGTCTCCTCTCTGCTGAGTAAAGCCTTGTGCCACCAACCAAGCTTTATACCTCTCAATCTGACCATCACCATCTACCATTACTTTATAAACCCACTTACTACCGACTACTTTGCGATCAACTGGCAATTCCACCAGATCCCATACATCGTTAGATTTGAGCGACTTCATTTCTGTCTCCATAGCCTTTTTCCACTTGGTTTGATTGAGACATCCCATGGCCTCCTCATAAGATGTAGGTTCCTTAGCAGCAATGAATGCTCCTTCTATGTAGTAATCAGGTCTCTGTCTGACTCTCACTAATCTTCTAAAGACTGGTTGAGTATCTCCTGTCTGATCAGCAATGCCAACACCTGCCTCACCAGTTTCCACTGCCTCACTAGTATCCACTGCCTCACCATAGGCCACTTCCTGCCAACATTGACCTTGTCATCTCAACAAGTGTCTGATTCAGACATTCAACCATGCCATTCTGTTGAGGGCTCTTTGGAACAGTCAACTCCATGATGAATTCCCTCGGACCTGAGATACTAATCAAATTCCCCAGATGTGTGCTCACCGCGGTTAGCACTCCACAACACCTTCAAATTCTGACCTGTAGACTGCTCCACCATTGCTTTCCAATCTCAAAACTTAAAGAACACTTTGCTCTTGGATTTCGACACATAAAGCCACAGGTACCAGCTTTTGTCATAATGGTGACAAAACACTCTGCACCACCTGCAGACTTTGGACTCAGTTTACCACAAATATCTGAATGCACCGAGTCAAGTACATACTCAGCTCTTCTGCTACTGGCACTTGGATAAGGACTCTTGTGAAGCTTTCCTTCTGTACAAGCCTCACAATAACTAATTTCCTTCTTGCTATCGAACTGGAAACCATCCATCATCTTCTCTACAGACAACTGTCTCAGACCATCATTGCTCAAATGATCATATCACCTGTGCCATAAAGCCTCATTCCAACCAATCACATTAGCCTGTTCTAGCGGTTGACAGTCCAGTACAAACTGCCGCACCTCATTGCCACACCAAGAATAGTTCATCTGACTTCTTCAGTACACATCCAAACTCATCAAACTCGGTTGTCTTGGCCTTTTCAGTTGCCTTTGAGACTCATACAAGGTTACATGAGAGGTCTGGGACATGTAGAACATCATGTGAAGTACACATCTCTTGACCTTATCACCAGGCAATCTCATTAACAAATGAACCTTTCCACAACCAACTACCTTGAGAACTCTGCCATCTCCAACAGATACTCGTCCAAGATTCTGCAACAGGTTGTAGTCACTAAATCGTTCCCTTGCTGTGCACATGTGAGACGTTGCTCCAGAATCAACTATCCAACTGCCAGAAGGACCAACCACCATAGCATGATCCAACACTAAGACTTCATCGTCTCCAGCTGAATCATCCAGTTCAGCCACCAGGCTGGCCTCATGCTTGGTATCCTTGTACTCCTTCTGAGACTTGATTCTCTTCTCAGCAGCTAATTTCCAGAAGCTTGTAATGACTAGGTTTCCCACAGTGATGACATACCCACTTCTTCTTAGATTGCTTGCCTTTCACTGCCAGGGCCTTCTCATCCATAGCACTGCCAACACATTCATTCAACTTTCATTCCTAATGCAGTAAACTTTCTGTCACTGCATCCATTGTTGGCACATCAGGACTCGCCTCCAAGGCTGTGACCAATACTCCAAATGAGTCAGGCAAACTTGCCAGGAAGTATACCATCGTGTCCTTCTCAGTCAATGGTGAATCCATTTCAGCCAAACTTCTAAAGAGTTCTGTTATTTTCCTGATGTGACCTTGCACTGAACCACCTTCACTCAGTCTTAGAGCGTGAAGTTTCTTTCTCAGTTCTACCTTGTTAGCTCGGGTCTTCTTGCAGTATTGATCCCTCAGCTCCTCCCAAACTTCCTTGGGATTATCAATCACATCCAGGAGGTTCAACAAAGTTGGGTGTATAGATAAGCCTAGCCTTATCTTGACGCATGTTAAACTTAACTAAAGCTGCCTCCTCAGTAGGCGCCTCCTCCGCGCCCCATACTATACCATGCCCAACAATCCATCCCTCAGCAATGCCATCTTAACCTGGACCTTCCAAGTCCCATAGTGCTGACCATTCAAAGGAACACTCGCTACCGTACTTTGACCTTCAGCCATTGACAAAAGTGACTTGAGGCTACCGGCGACGTTTCAAGTTTCAACAAGTCCAGCGACAATCCAGCAAGTTAGCGCCGAAGTCCTGGGCCCGTAACCTGTTGGCGGACATACGCCTGACTAACGCCAGCGGGGAGGGAGATAACAGAACTGGACTGAGTGCTTCCCATTGTTTGTCAACAAACAACTCGTGCTAGAAGAGTTATTCATTATAATGGTAGCTCCAGTTGTGAGCCGGAGATGATGATCAAAAGTCTCAATACATGGTTTACTCTCTTGGTTGGCAGACTTTTGAATAAGGTGAGTAATCTGTCAGTACATAGCTAGCTTTGAAATGATCGGTAATATTATATATCAACTTTAGTGGAAAATTGTGTATTTGAATGGTTGTCATGACAATAAATACTCTGAGTAGATATCTAAGTGCTCATAGCTAACATGAAGTTGAATAGCCTGACATGGAACGAGTCGTAGCTATGAAAGGTGGCAGTGAGTGATATGTGAAGCATTTATGGATGAATATGGACTTAGGAGCACTTTAATTGGACTTGGCAGGCATGAGGTATAGTGATATGATAGTTTTCTCATTACACAACATACATGTGTGTAGCTGTCCTTGACATAGTCCAAACATGTGACACTAAAGAGATTTGGTGGTGTGACAATTGGAAGAAGATAGTTCATCAGTGTCATTATGAAACTCTTCATGCAAAACTTTTGGTAAGCTACCTAATGATAGATATCCTTGGCAAATGTTACTTAACTTGAATTCAAACGTATTAGCAAGTATTACCATACTTTATTATATCCATTAAATAATGATTCTACACTTTACCATATTGGTGTTGTCGTACTATACAAGTTCAGCCACAGCTACTATGCATGATTAAAAAAATAGGGATAAAATTTTTTTCTACGGTTAAGTTTGGAAGTTGCTAATAAAATGAAGCACCAAATAATTAGGCTTTAGCACTATGAATAACATTAAGTACCGTGTGCAGTAAAGGAGAAACTTGCGAGCGAAAACTTTTCTTCAGCAAAATAGATCAATGCTGTCTTTGCAGTCAAAATGTATTCATTCTTTCATTAGACACAAGTAACCAAGATGGCCAAAGATTTGTGCACAGCATCTAACGCAATCTCGTCAGAGATACTCATCACTATCCACGTGCAAAATTGCAGCTCTCAGAAAGAGTGGTTACAGTTGTGATACTGCTAATGTTATTCATAGTGCTAGAGCCTAATTACCTTCACCAACTTCTGGGTGGAGCTAGAACCACTGAGCAATGGCAGTGTTCCAGCACCATTGATTCATTGACCTCTGTGACCCCACATGTTATGTCATCATACATATTGTCTATTATGGGAGTAATGTTAAGTGCAGCTAATAAAAAGTGCTAACTTCACCTACAATAACCTGAACTCTGCCATTCTTCCAGAACCAATTGTTTCCCTCTTTATATGCCATATTTTCTTGAATAGACAGAGAAGTTGTGTGCATTCTATTTGTGGGTGCAGTCTATTTGAGGGCGCACTCTTTATCGTTCACCATTCGAGCTATTGAAAATTAATACATTGTGCGGACAGCATTGGACTGGCAAGGATGATGAATGTGGGGGAGCCAGGGGGACACTAATCCCCCCCCCCCCAATTCTCTGCTACCTTTTCAATTGCCTCACTTATGTCATTGATATCATCAGGAATTGTATATTAGTGATGAATATCCTGGAAATGATAGGGTAATGATATCCACTTTAAAATTTTAAACCACCTTTGATTATTGGCATTCTCCTGCATTCACAAACACCTCATGCATTTTCCAGCAGATATTGAACAAAGAATCCAAATAAATATTATTGAGTATGGTATTTGTACCACCACAACCCTCAGCCTTTATTGATCTGGGAGACAAGAAAGTTGCCTTGCAGTCTATATGATACCTCACATTAGCTGCATGCAAGTTGGAAAGAAACCCTCCCATTCTTAATTGTACCTGTTCAGATTGAAAATCCTTTCTGGCCTCACGAGCTTCAAAGATGGCAACTCTTAAGCTTTCGTTTCTGAATAAATCTCCCTCACAGCAGTATATATGCTGGAAGTCTTCCATTTGGAGGCCTAGAGTCCTTCACAATGATGCAGTCCTCTCCACAAAAGAGGCAGTGTTACTGAACGAAAATTTAAGCTGTACAAATTGTTTTGCACTTTAAGCTTACTGGTGAGACTTTAATAGTTTCACTTTGTGCTTCTTTATGCAAAACTTTTTGAATTGCTTTCTGTTGAAGTATTGTTCACACGTTTTTTAATGAACTAGAATATTACCTATGGTGCTTGCCAACTGCTCCAGCTCAGTGTGAAGACCATCTTCATATGGCTTACTTGCCCTCCCAATTCTCTCTTCTGAAGTTTGAGATACAGGAATGAGATGTTACAAATTCACAATTTCACTGAGTTCCTCACTTCCTGCAAATTGCAAGCAAGTGATTTTATAAATTTTACTCCATACAAATTAGCTTGAAACTAGTAACATATACTATGGACTTGATTGCAGGTTATTATTCTTAATACTGAATTCAGAGAAAATTAAATTGCAAATATTTCAAATCCCCTCTGCTGGCTGAAAGCTAGCAAGTTGTTTTGAGAAGCTTACTTTATACAAAACATTTTAGGAGAAAAAGAGAAACTATATAGCTACTACGATGCAAACTTCGATAAACAAAGCCCATTATTCTGCCTGTGTTGATTACTTTAGATTCTCTTTCATACATAAAGTTTCATGTGATGCACAAAACATTAATGTTGGTAAAGGTATAATACAAAAACGACAGTTGGTAAGGTGTGACTGAATGCGTGAAACAAGTGAATATAATGTTAATGCTATATTATATTACAACACTCCCACTTAATATAGTGATTAACATGAGTCCAGTTGTTCATATACACTCCATGCCAAGAAGTAAACGTAGAGTTTCAAAGAGAACTTTGGGTAAAGGTTTGGTTAGAAGATCAGCTAACATCTCTTCAGTGGGACAATACTTGAGATTAATCAAACCATTTTCATGAGCCTCACGCACGAAGTGAAACCGAATGTCAATATGTTTTGTCCTCGAATGCCCAATTGGGTTCTTGACGAGTGCTATAGCTCCTTGATTATCTTCCATCATAACCAGTGGTTGAGAAGGCATCCGAAGGTCAAGTAGCAATTTCTGGAGCCATGCAGCTTCTTGGACTGCAGCGCTAAGTGCAATATACTCTGCCTCTGTGGTCGATAATGCAACAACTGGTTGCTTCTTGCTTGACCAAGTAATCACACCACCGCCATAAACAAACAAGTAGCCAGATGTAGAGTGTCTGTCTCCCAAGTCCCCTGCCCAATCTGCATCTGAGTATCCAGTTGGGGTTTGATTGCTCTTCTGATACCGTAGTGCCAGATCCTTAGTCCCACTCAGATAGCGAAGTATTCTCTTTACTGCAGAGAAGTGAGCTTCCGTAGGTTGAGCACAAAACTTTGAAACAGCTCCCACTGCTTGGGCAATATCAGGTCGAGTGGCCATTGCAGCATAGAGCAAACTCCCCACCATTGATTGATACAATGGTTTGTCTGTCACCTCCTTGCTGACACCATCACTCTTCACATTTAGATCAGCTGGAGTCGATACTGGCTTTGCATCCATAAGACCATATTTTTGTAATAGTGAAAGGATATACTGTTTCTGGTGTAACCATATACCATCTGCATTCTGAACTATACTGACACCAAGACAATAGTGTAAGGATCCCATATCTTTCATCATAAATCTCATTCACAAATTCTTCTTGAGTGTTGTAAGCTTCTCTAGGGCATTGGACATCACAATAAGATCATCAACATATACTGCCAATATTGTTGTACATTCAGACTCTTCATTGATGAAAACGCATGGATCAGCATGGCTCTGCCTATGACCAAGATCCAGCATGAATTCTTGAAAGGATTTGTTCCAGCATCTGGACACTTGCTTGAGTCCATATAAGGACTTCTTCAGCCTACAAACAAGCCCAACTTGACCAGGAACTTCAAAACCGGGTGGCTGTTGCATATAAATTTCCTCCTGTAGTTCTCCATTCAGGAAAGCTGTAACCACATCCATCTGATTCACAGTTATATCATTATTCACTGCAAATGCCAGCAATGTTTGAATAGATGAAAAGCGAACTGCGGGTGCAAAGGTTTCCTCAAAGTCAATCCCACACTGCTGAGAATAACCCTTCGCTACTAAACGGCACTTAAATCTCTCACTTTGCCTTCACTGTTGTGTTTGACTTTAAAAACCCATTTACATCCAATAACTTCTTTTCCTTCTGGGAGTTCAACTAATTCCCAGGTATCGTTGTCCATTAAAGATTGATGTTCCAAATGAGAAGCTTCTTTCCATTCTTTAGCATGATGACTTGACAAAGCCTCATCCATTGTTTTGGGTTCAGGTACTTCACTCGCTCTATAAGCAAAATGCTCGCATGTGGCTGTGTAGCTGACCCATTTCCCAAATCGATTGGGAGGGTTGTGGCTTCTGTTTGATTTCCGTACTTGCTGCTCAAACACATCCACATTAGAATGATTTTCTTGGGTTGCAATTGCTGGATCATTGGAGGCAGCATCTTGTGCAGATTCCAAATTCTCACTCTCTTCATTCTCAATTTCAGGAGATTTCTGTGGAAATAATACATTCAAGTCTTCAACATAATGCTGGCGCTCACCGTTTATGGAAAACTCAGTTACGTGAAAATTTACATCGCGCCTGGTTATGATTTTGTTGTAGACCTCATTGTATAAACGATAACCTTTTGAATTATTTCCATAGCCAACAAACCGAAGCTTTTCTGCTTTTTCATCCAATTTCTTTCTGGTGCAGTCAGGAACCAGGGAATACGCAACACAACCAAATACTCGAAGGTGTCCCAAATCAGGTTTACGACCATACCATCTTTCATACGGCGTCATCTCTTTGACTGATGCAGTGATTGAACAATTTTTTAGATATGCTGCCATTGCAATGGCTTCCGCCCAAAACTTCTTTGGAAGATGAGCATGATACATCATTGATCTGGCCGACTCCATGAGAGTCCGATTCATCCTTTCAGCAATCCCATTTTGTTGCGGTGTGTAGGCAACAGTGAGCTCATGCTGTATTCCTCTTGATTTCAAATACTCCTGAAATTCGGTGGACAAATACTCTGTACCATTATCAGTCCTCAATTTCACAATTTTATGGCCAGTTTCATTTGTCACGATAGATTCAAATTCTTGAAACTTCTTTGGAACTTCAGATTTGTGCTTGATGAAGTAAACAAAGACACAATGAGAATAATCATCAATGAAAGTGACAAAATACTTGTTTCCACCAATTGAATCAATTTGAATCGGCCCACAAACATCACTGTGAACCAACTCTAACTTTCTGCTTGATTGCTTGTGGTCTACCATCTTAAACGGCTTACGTTGCATTTTTCCCACTATACATCCTTCACAAAGTGACCTGTCAGTCAGAGCAGATAATTTGATTCCGGTTACAAAATTTTGATCCACCATCTTATGCAACTGCTGATAATTTAAGTGCCCAAGTCGCTCATGCCAAGGATTCTTTCTTTCAGCTACAGATCCAGCATGCTCTCCCACTGAATACTTCACTTCACAATCCAGTTGATATAGCTTTCCCACTAGAGCAGCACCAACTCCAAATAAATAACCACTGCTATTTCAAATCCAGCAACTTCTCTGACCAAACTTAACTTAATTCCCTTTTTTGGTGGCTGATCGAACAAGGAAAAGATTGCACGCTAGCTTTGGAACATAAAGTACATCATGTATGGTGGCAGGCTTTGGACGACTGACTTTAAACATCATCTTCATATGAATGCTTCCAACTCCCAACGCTTGTACTACTCGTCCATCACCAAGGTGCACATCTTCTGGTTTATCAAATTCCTTGAAACTAGCAAAATATCTCTTGTTGCTAGTCATGTGGCTGGAAGCCCCAGAGTCAACCAACCAACATTCATCACTAGAGACAGGAGTAGCAAAAGCCCCTTCACCATGTGCTTCATCGAAATCTTCTTCCACAACAGCAGCACCATGCGATGATTTTCAATGTCTATTCTCCTAAACTTTTTTCACAATGCTTTAAAGTGGCCTCTTGGGGTGGATACGCTTTGACCTCTTTGAACTTTGCCATGTATTATATAATTACCAAAATGTCAATTGAGAGTCATTTGAGAGTAGTTCGCTTCGCTTGCCCAATAATCATTTTACAAGTGATATAATAGAATAATCAAGTCTAGCTCCTATTACTGTCATGTGTGTGTGTGTGTGTGTATTAATAATGATTGATTGAAGATGACCCCCTCAGTATGGTATCTAACAATACTCCGACTATTTCATGCGTGTGACACCTGGTGTCCTTGTCTGTGTTGTTTTAGAACAACCACGTAGTTCTCCACATAACCATAATGAGGAAGAAGGAACTCTAGATGCATGATATTATCATGCATCTAGAGTTCCTCCTTCCTCTCATTAATGGTTAAAATGTCTGCTGTGCAATCACATGTGGCCAACCTTGCTGTACATACGGACATACCAATGGCTAAAGTTGAATCTGTATCTGTATTCTTTCTGATAAGCTCTGCTATCACTGGAGAATGTGAAGATAATTGAATAAAATCAGCTCTGGTGGCACATCACTGTTTAGCAATAATGTTAAAAAAGTGGCTCAAAGATACATTGCCATTACATATTCAAACATTGACAAAAACGAAAGTCATCGCCTTATTTGAGCTGAGGCTTGAGTTGATGTTTGGTTTCACAACTGATAACTGACCACAAACCACTACTTAGCCTGCTCAATGGGTGAAAGAGTGGACAAACAAGTAAGCATTTAAAACAGTTTACTCCAAATACACATGCCAGACCTTTTCAATTTGTGAATAATTTCACTCAGCTGAGTTGAGGGTCCTGGAAGCATAGGCAATTGGCCTCTCCATTCCATCTTCCATCACATGAGTTAAAACAGCCCCCACTACTCCATAATCGGATTCATCATACATGACCAAGTTAAATGTAGTTTAACTACGTTAGGGAGATGTAGCCCACGCATCACAGGTGCCCAGGTAAGGGTGGCAAAGGACCTGCAAGTACAACGACCAAGCGCTAAGCAGGCACACATGGAACCCATGGCACCTGGGCACAAGTATATTTGGCGAGCGAGACACTTACAGGGGTAACACAATCGAAAATCGGGGATGTTTGTTTATTTATTTAGATATATGTATAGACGTACGTGTGTCATTTTGTACTTTGACCCTCGCGTTTTTGTGTTAGTTATGTGGTCGACCCCGTCCCAAATTGCACTAAACAGAATCCTCTGGTTTATCGATCAGTACCCGTATCACCCTAGAAATTGAATTGTTTACCGTTTTGAATTTTTTTGCGGGTGCAGTTAAGGGACTTCCATTTCTATTCGAGTTAGTGGCGGTGGTAAGTCAATGCTCTCTTTGTCATGGTTATAAGCTGTGCGCAGCAGTACTTACTTGAAAATACATTGTCCACTAGACTACTGAGAAGGTAAGTTTGTGTAGGTGCATGTCCAGTTGTGTCAAAGCATTGTGTGTTACAACCACTACTTAGCTAAAGAATATCACAAAGAAAACTTTTAAATAAAGTGTATTGTTGTTGTTGTTGTTTTTTTCCCCTTCAATTCAAGCAGTTGCAGAGAGCTGTTACTATGGCACTGAAATCCCTTTACCGTGTTTGCGAAATTTAAAAACTGGACCTTATTTTCAGTAGCTTCAGTGTTAAAAGTCAAAATCATTCATATAAAAATAGTATAGTCTTTAGGCTGCTCGCCATTTGTGCTCAAGCACATCACTAGTAGTCCTGATAGCTAGCAGCTACTGATAGCCACTGATGTTCTCAGTGCTCTCTATAGCCCTAGCCTAGCAGCTACCTGATGCTACCGATACCCTTGAGGCTAGTCTGTTGACACTGGTGTAGTAGGAGGGGGGTCAGGTTGGATATATAGGATCTAAATCATCAATCAGTGGTGAATGGCCTTCATTGATACTTACAGATGCAATCAGCTGAAAACAGGAATTCTATGGCTTGATAATACATGGGCATGCAGCCAGTTAATTTGTCTTGCTTAACTAGTGCAGTTAGGTTAAGAGTTGGACTCTAGTCTTGATTCTGTTACTCTACCCACAGTCACAATCTCTAACCAACCCTCGTTATGGTCAGGCGTAGGCCTTCATTACATGTGTGGGATGTGTTGCCGGCTCCCACTCTCCACTTTATATCCTTCATTCAAAAAATAAAAAATTATGATCATTATTGTCCAGTGCATGTTAGTAACTATCTGCAGTATGTGGCCAGACCCTCTCACAGTATTGCTAAGGTTGGCTCTGTCAAAGTGAGCGGTATTCTGTTAACTAGCTCTTAGCTACAAAAAAGAAAGGCCAGAGTTAATTTTGCATATTTAGCTAACAAATATGGAATTGCGTACTTATCTCAGCTTCCCTCGAGAAGTAGTAGCTTCCATAGCATTAATACTACGGCATTCTGACTACCAACGGCTCTTGACAACAAACAACCGGCACTCCGTATCCCCCATAAAACGGCGAAGTTTTGAAATTAAGTCTGGAAAAGGGTCTCAATGCCAAGTAACCTGTCGAATCACCTTTTTGTGTCTTGAAACACGCGTTTAGCAGAATTTTTCTCATACTTTGGAGCTTAAGTATAAAGTAAGGTTTGCTTAATGCTGTAATTTCAGAATAAACTGGAGTCAAGCCTAAATAGCCGTGTTTTTAGGAGAAAAAAGTTCCCCGCGCGCGCGTTTTAAGAGCATACGTACCATCCATACATACATACATACATATATAT
>WLWD01002427.1_pt1 | contig 37852 bp, 17 predicted proteins | sample 6712731 | NCBI WGS metagenome assembly WLWD01 (sample SAMN12718690, study PRJNA576275) | sponge metagenome | isolation source: marine sponge | host: Mycale hentscheli | place: New Zealand: South Island, Marlborough, Capsize Point | collected 2014-11-01 | reverse complement strand
GCTGTGGATGGTGTCTTGTGTGGATGGTTGTCTTGGTTGTGGATGGTGTCTTTGCGGAGGATGGTGCTTTGTTGGGGCTGGTGTCTTTTTTGTGGATGGTGTCTTTGCTGCGGATGGTGTCTTTGTTGTGGTTGGTGTCTTTGTTGTGGATGGTGTCTTTTTTGTGGATGGTGTCTTTGCTGCGGATGGTGTCTTTGTTGTGGTTGGTGTCTTTTTTGTGGATGGTGTCTTTGCTGCGGATGGTGTCTTTGTTGTGGATGGTGTCTTTGTTGTGGATGGTGTCTTTGTTGTGGATGGTGTTTTTATTGTGGATGGTGTCTTTGTTGTTGATGGTGTCTTTGTTGTGGATGGAGTCTTTGCTGTGGATGGCGTCTTTGCTGTGGATGACGTCTTTGCTGTGGATGACGTCTTTGCTGTGGATGGCGTCTTTGCTGTGGATGACGTCTTTGTTGTGGATGGTGTCTTTGCTGTGGATGGCGTCTTTGCTGTGGATGACGTCTTTGCTTTGGATGGCGTCTTTGCTGTGGATGACGTCTTTGCTGTGGATGACGTCTTTGCTGTGGGTGGTGTCTTTACTAGACATTCACTAAGTTTTCATTTTTTGATATTATAATAGCTATTCTTTGTACTATTATATGAAATAAAATCATCATATTTTTTGTAGCAAAAGAACCATCAGATAAATGGTGGAGGTTTGCTGATTTTATTACTGGAGAAGAGTTGAGGAGAAGCTCTTACAGTTCTGATCAGACATTTGTGACTAACGAAATTCCTGAAGGAGTTCAACAAGCAGAGGAAGTCAAAGTAGCTGCAGATAGAAATGAGGAGCAAATTAAAACTAATAATTTAACAGAAGAACCTGAGTCTATTTCTTCACAAACTTCTCCTTCACCTGCTCATCCTTCTCCTACTCCAGCTTCCACATCTACTTCAGAAGGAGACAAAGATGGCATTAACAATAGTCATTCAGATGGTAAGGAGATATCAAAATTATGAATTTGATGAACCCTCATCATGAAACTGACCCTCCGGTACTTCTATAGTGTTATTGTTATATATTACAGCACGTATGTGTATGCTAGTCTCTCTAATACCAAAGTTTGACTTGCATGAAAAAGTCAGTCAGAGTGGGTTAATTCCATAACAACTAGATATTCACTAGCCATCGATTACAAAGTCATCTCAGACAAAAAGAATAACTTATCTGCTACTATTAAGATATCATTATCGGTCAGGCAATTAAGGGTGCCCTGCCACTAGAACCTGTGGTCGTTTCATCATTCAGTATAATAGCGCGGAACTGCCTGTAACCCAATCCCAAGTTACTCTCTATTCATGCAAGGTCAGCACTCTTGTTGTACTTTAGTGCCAAAAATCTACCAGTTACAGTGAATCGTGAGGACAAGCGGGTCCTAGAACTAACTGTTGTATAATATTCCGAAACAGTTTCTTCAAATAATACTTGCAGTGTAAGGGATTGGCTACTATTCAGACTCCACTGCATATAGACTCCGTCATCATCACTTCAGTTCTTTCTGTCCTGGTAGCTATTGCTAGTATCCTTCAGTCCTATTAGTTATTAGTCAAGTAGCTTAATTGAAATTCTCTACCGTTGGTTAAAGTTTCGTAAGTTTCCCTCTCCTGCTCTCTTTTTTCTGAAATATCTCGGCTTTTCTTATTTCCCACTTCCCTTTCTTTAGCGCTTTCTTCTCGAGTCATGGTGTCACTTTTCCTTTGTCTACCTGTCCTGCTTCTGAATCTCTCTGTCCTACTACCATGATTGTGAACTTAAGCTTTGCAAACGCTTTCCTTCTTTTTCACCTTCCTTTTTTAAACTGACTCCGCCTTTATTCATTGATTCCAGCCACTTTTTAGTTACAATTAATCGCTCGCATTTTTGCCTTCTCTTCCATTCCATTTTAGACCTATGCTGCCTTACTTCACCTATTGCACCAGCTGATTAATTGCTTTTTACCTTCTCTTTCATACTTTCGCCTTCCTTTTTTAAACATATGCTACCTTTCCTCGTCTATTACACCCGCTGTTTAGAATTAACCGCGTTCTACTGAATGTGATAACACTTTACCCATCGTGTAATGACAATGCTTTACCGAACCATTTGAAGCCCATGAATTATACACACCGTCGATCGTCATACTAACACACAAGTGTATTATTATATAGATTAACTGTCTGCCTGAGGTCATTGATGCATTTGACGTCGCGATAAAATTAAGTCCAAAAGGAAAGGGTTAATGAAATGTGCAGGAATGACTGGACAAAAGCATGAATTTTTTTTGGTAATTTGTTATATCTAACTAAAGATTATTTGATAGGTTCCAAATATTTTGCACCCATAATTTTTTTGTCAAAGCAATTATTTTTAGGGATGAAGTTCATAAAATTGAAATTTTCAGCTGGTACTCATCAATATCAAAGTATAGTATCAATACGAGAGTGTTGACAAGTTTACTTCATGCAATAGCAGCTACAAAGATCTGTACAATCCCAGTTTGCTATCTTGCAGCCACATCTGGCACCACAACCATTTGTGCTCTTGCAACCACACTTGATAAGCTCCATCAGGCATTGCTAGCTATGGGTAGTGTAGTCCAGACAGGTACCCATGTGCTGCATGCATGTGCTCTCATCAAGCATTGCTAGCTGTGGGTAGTGTAGTCCAGACAGGTACCCATGTGCTGCATGCATGTGCTCTCATCAAGCATTGCTAGCTATGGGTAGTGTAGTCCAGACAGGTACCCATGTGGTGCTGCATGCATGTGCTCTCATCAAGCATTGCTAGCTATGGGTAGTGTAGTCCAGACAGGTACCCATGTGCTGCATGCATGTGCTCTCATCAGGCATTGCTAGCTATGGGTAGTGTAGTCCAGACAGGTACCCATGTGCTGCATGCATGTGCTCTCTTCAGGCATTGCTAGCTATGGGTAGTGTAGTCCAGACATGTACTCATGTGCTGCATGCATGTGCTCTCATCAGGCATAGCTAGCTATGGGTAGTGTAGTCCAGACAGGTACCCATGTGCTGCTTGCATGTGCTCTCATCAGGCATTGCTAGCTATGGGTAGTGTAGTCCAGACAGGTACCCATGTGCTGCTTGCATGTGCTCTCATCAGGCATAGCTAGCTATGGGTAGTGTAGTCCAGACAGGTACCCATGTGCTGCATGCATGTGCTCCCATCAGGCATTGCTAGCTATGGGTAGTGTAGTCCAGACAGGTACCCATGTGCTGCTTGCATGTGCTCTCATCAGGCATTGCTAGCTATGGGTAGTGTAGTCCAGACAGGTAACCATGTGCTGCTTGCATGTGCTCTCATCAGGCATAGCTAGCTATGGGTAGTGTAGTCCAGACAGGTACCCATGTGCTGCATGCATGTGCTCTCATCAGGCATTGCTAGCTATGGGTAGTGTAGTCCAGACAGGTACCCGTGTGCTGCATGCATGTGCTCTCATCAGGCATTGCTAGCTATGGGTAGTGTAGTCCAGACAGGTACCCATGTGCTGCATGCATGTGCTCTCATCAGGCATTGCTAGCTATGGGTAGTGTAGTCCAGACAGGTACCCATGTGCTGCTTGTATGTGCTCTCATCAGGCATAGCTAGCTATGGGTAGTGTAGTCCAGACAGGTACCCATGTGCTGTGTGCATGTGCTCTCATGAAGCTTCCATCCTGGAGATGGCCTGTTCTGTTCACTTATTCACTAGTGCTCCATATACCGTGGAGTTGATACTCAAATATTTATAGTCCTTCCCTGTACCAAAGGCCACCCAAATATTCACAGAAGTATTTAAAGTAAGTCAATAATGGAATTTGCCAACAAGGATGGCAATATCTGTATCCACAGTTTGGATCAAACATGGACTGCAGCCAACCATCAGTGAATCTATCACATGAATCTTTGCCATCAGGATAATTGGCAGACACGATCTTCTGAGAGAGGAACTCAAACAATTTTTGTGTATTGATATCATTCCGTAAGAAATCTCATTCCTTTGCCTCAGTTTTGTCTTGTAGATGCTTTGATGCTGTTGTCTGTAAGAGTCCCACACTAAGTCTACCCGGGTAGATTGTTGTAACTGCTCTGTTATATGGGGATCAAAGACGATGCTGGCATACTCATTTAATGTAGATATTGTAAGTAGGTGTACCAGAGCAGCACTGCATGGTACACTGCTTGGTCTTCAGAGCTGGACGCCTGAAAAGAGAAAGAGCATTTCTCTTCGTTGGATCATGGATGGAACTAGTACCATCCAATATCACTGCTGTCTGGTACTCTGTGTACTGGTCTTTGCTCAGAGTTTCAACATATCGCACTGTTTCACTGACAGACTCATCCATTACAGTTTGCAAGTTCGGGTTCAACATGTCTCAGGAGATGTTTCGAGAAATGGATTCCCCATATCATGAAACACTTGTACAAGGGAGAGAAATTGCTGCTTGAGCAATTTTGAGCAGAAAATTTTTCGATTATAATGCTTCTCAGCTATGTGTGGGTTATACTGAGTCAAAATTCTTTCCTCGTCATGCCCCCTCAGGTCCAGCAATCATCCACTTTCTAAAGGCTGCAGGGTTTTCAGTCAGTCCTACAACACCACTGCAACTATTTACCACCATATTGTTTTGTTCATGGGCCTGATCTGTAGGCATTGCTGAGAGGTGATTTGTAGTCTTAGAAACAATCCAGTGATCATGGTCTTGAAATTCCTTGACAATAGACTGTGAAAGATTTTCTAAGTCATGAATGTGGACTGGCAGCCAGTGAGCACAGTGAGTATGGTCTAATGCAAGGCCATGTGACTATTGACTTTAGAGACTCAACATAGAGAGGAAATTTTTTTACTATTTGCCTGACAAAAATGAGCACCACCATGAGTTCCATTCAAAGTGCAGTGTCCCTTGACGCATTGCAATTTGCAGTAGCACAAGTTATCTTGCTCAGTTATCATTCTCTACCATTGGTTAAGGTCATTGAATCTTCTCATCTTTTAACAGCAACCTCATTCCATGCCTCAATGAACATTTCTCCTTAACCTTTGCTTCTTCTAGGTGTCCAGAGATTGAGTTGACATGATCTGAAATTTTGGGGACAACAATACTCTCTTTGCTGAGTACAACTGCTGGTACAGTTGTGTACTCTTCAGGAAGCTGATGATTATTGTTGAGTTAGTTGAGAGAAGTGTAGCGATATCTTGTGGACATCTTTTATTGGACTCAGTGGGGAATTTGAAATAAGCTAATGGCTGTGCCATGGAAGGAGTCCTGTGCTGTAGTACTGGAAGGATTGTGATCCAGGTTATCCAGAGCACCAATGGTGAAGAGTCCATGACAAAGTGAATAGGGCAAACTAAGCCTATTTCTTTAGTGACGTCACATTTAGATGTTGCTAGTTGGTTCTCAAGCTGAAGGATTCTATTGTAGCTCACACTAAGACCCAACTGATATAGTTGTGTTATTAATTTCTTAGATCTAGTTTAGGTATGTAGATTCATCTTGATGTACAAAGGCAAAGGTGACTCATGATCAAGGGAATGTTGTGAATGATTGGCTACAGCTGATCCTCTCTTTACTGTTGAACACAATGGGTTGAGATAGAGTTAAGCAGCTGTGAGCATCAGTCGAATCTTGATGAGTCAAGTTTGTTCCATTGAGCAGCATCGACACAAAGTATTTCAGGTTTGTTGGGACTGACTCTTGCTGGCAGCCATCTGGAACTGAACCATGGAAATGAAAGAATGGCAGTTTTTTTTATGAAAATTTGGAAAAACATGAACAACTGAACCAAATATTTATTTACAAAGTGAATTGTTCACATTAAAGTGTAGAAAAGAGCTTCAGATGATATAAACATCACTAAAAAATATGGAGAACAAGTTATAATTTTTAGAAGATTGACAGTTTCGCTATTGAGATAATTGCGGTAAACCACAACACAAGTTATTCCAGCTGATAATGCTTAAAACAGAAGGTCCCTACACAAGAGCTGAAATATACAGATATTATGAATGTAGAAGCTACTGTACATTGTATTAAGCTCAGATGTTGAGAGCATTGTACCTCATCATTGCCTCATAAAAGCACTCTGACTTATCGTTGACACTTAGTTTGCTATTCTTTTCAACACATTTAGTACTAAATTTTCATCTTCTAAGAGCATCTCTGGTGCATAAGCAGTACCTTTAATAGCTTTCCTTTGTGAAACTGGTGGAACCATTGGCTACTGTAGTTACACAAGAAACCAACCGCTGCCAAACACTTGTTTTCTAAAGCTGTCAAGGAATACCCAGGTTAGAGATGAAGCAGCTCTAAAAACACTATTAAACTGCCCAATATAGCAAATCATATTTAGGTTGCCTATTCTGGCAGATCTTGAAGCACTGTTTGGAAGTTCAGGAGAGGATTCACTACCTCTACGATGCAATACAGTGGTAGAGCTCCCAAAAAAAATCTAATGAGCCGCCATTAATTTTAGCTTGCTAACTGAAGGTAGGTTAGCCTCTTGTCCAAGTGTTAGATTCCACTGTAGCCTTCTCTCACAACAGGGTTCTGTGAAAGCTTCAGGGATGCTTTCTAATGCCTCCAATAACACCGGTTAGGACTGGAAATTTAGGAGACAACTGTACAACACTCACGCGAAGTTTATTTTTAAAATGCAGTCACTCACACCTGGCTTTATTGGAATGTGGTTTACGTGGTTGAATAGCTCTTTCTGTGTGCTTTATTTTGAACTATAATGAGCTATAGTTTTAAACAAAGAATGGCGAAGACGTGCTGTACAAACAGTAGCAGTAAAACTAAGATTAGATTCTTCCCGGGCAGTGCAAGTACTATAAGTAGGGATGGCAAAAAAATTATAAATGAATAAAAAAGGTCCAACTGGCTTGAAACTTTGGACACTGCTTCAGAAGGCTTTAACCTACATAATAAATATATAAATCAAATAAAATCAAAAATAAAAAAATAATCATTTTTTATGGTAAAGGCCGTACTTAAAAGAGCATCTGTTCTAGAATCAAGAGCGTGAAAAGCTTTGATATTCAGAGCGAGTCCAAGACTGACGATGAAGATTCTTTTTCAATAGCAACATTGTGCATGTCACTGGCCGTGTGATCCTTGTAGCTGGAAGCTCTTAATTTCTTGAACCATTAATAAAGTCACAATTGAAGTTTCTCATGCAGCAAAGCTTGTCTTGAAACTTTATACACACTGAACACTTCAACAATTCTACTAAATTTCTATGGCAGGGAGATTTAATCCCGAGCGGCAGCCTAGCATTGGCAATAGTTCTAGCTTCAGTTCAGAAGCGGAAAGGTCAACCATTCCAACAAAAAGAAGAGCACTGACAGTGGCTGTGGTCAAGCGCAGGATAGCTGAGAGCAACTGGGCCCTGACATAGCTACTTGGCTTACGTATACTGCGTCAGATCATTTGACATAATTAACCAGATGTTGTCCATGACCCGAAGATATTTCAAATTAACTCTTCATTGTCAGTAATCTCCAAACTAATAGCATGATAGATGAACAAACAGACAGGTGCCCTCTCGTGCATGTACGCGGAGGGTTTATAATATATAATTATTTTTGGCTATAGTAGATAACATGAAAACGAATTAATAGCGCTTTTACAGCGAGAAATTTCACTTGGCTTCTCCTTGTCTTGCACCACTTGTGCTGTTAACCCCAAGTTTAACAGTTTTTCATGCTATTATATCTCCAAATATGTTTTTTTAATTAGGTATGTCTTATAATTAAATATTGTAAATCCATTTAGATAAAGATCTAGATATTTGTTTCATGTTTTATTAGGTAAAGTGATTCCTGAGAAGCACAAGTTCACTAATGAGGTGACATCAGCAATATTTAATAAACAAAGCATCAGAAGAAAGATAGCCAATATTCTACTGAAAGGGCTCCCTGGATCTGGCAAGACATCATTGTTGGATCGTCTCCTGAACAAGCCACTTAGTGTGAACTATACCTCTACTGGCATGTGTGAGAAAATAGTCATAGTTCAAATAGGCCCCTCCTCCACACATACTTCAGCTTACACCTGCGAAGACAACACATGGAAAGTCACTGACTTTGATGAGTCTGTGGTTTCTCAGTTAGACAGTTGCAAGGTGTTCATTCCACAGAGAAGCAGCGGTAGTCCACGACTACGTCTTCAACATCACAGAGCAAGTGCATCCAAGCTAGACCAGCCTGTATCTGACATCGAGCATCATGTGAAAGAAGTGCTTGAAAGACACCAGATCAAGAATATTGTAGATTTGCAAACCAAAAATTCTCTTTACATCAGAGATACAGGCGGACAGGTGGAATTTCAAGAGAGCCTTTCTCTTTTGATTTTTGGTCCTTCTATTTTTATCTTTGTCATGAAAACTGACATTGACATTCATACAAAGAACATCATTCAGTACAGATCAGCTAATGGAGAAATTATCAACCAGTATCAATCCTCTATTTCTACAATGGATGCTCTCATTCAATTCCTTACCAGTGTTTCTGCCATACAGACTACTAAAGACAGTGTTTTCCAGGTAGATGGTGCCTCTGTGTGTCACAAGCCTATTGTCTTTGTAGTAGGTACACACGTCGATAAGCTCGGTTCTGAAGCTCCTGATATTCTAGACAAAATAAACAAGATGTTGCATGACATGATTCATCAAATGAAGTTTTCTCACTTAATTTGCCCAGCTGATAGTCTCTTGAAGAAAGTGATGTATGAGGTAGACAATACCAGTGAAGAAGACAAGCAGTTTCAATGTCTTCGCTCTGATATCAACCAATACATTAGAAGCAAAAGTGATTTTGATGTCGAATATCCGGTGAGCTACCTTTTGTTTTGCCTAGAACTTCAGAACATCAACGAAACTGTTATCTCTATCAGTCGCTGCAAAATGTTAGCGGCAAAATTTTTCATTGATGAAACAGAAATAAAGTCTTTATTAGATTTTTTGCATTTCAGAGTAGGAATTATTCAGTACTACAATGCTGAAGGTATCTCAGATGTGGTTATCAAAGAGCCCCAAGTTCTCTTTAACAAAGTCACTCAACTGATAGTAAATACTTTTTTGTGCAAAATACCTCTATCTATGAGTCAACAAGAGAGTTTTAGCCAGAGAGGTATTTTAGAATTCTCAGCATTTGAAGGCCTCATTGGAGACAAAGACCAAATGACATCGCAGCAGTTTCTCAAGTTTCTTCTTCACCTTCGTGTAGCTGTTTCCTTTACAGACAGCAATGGAGTGCTCCAATATTTCATACCTTCAGTTCTGAATCATGTCGAAGAGTCTCCATCAGATACAATCAGCACTGTTATTTCTCCTCTTTCTATCACTTTCAAACTTGGTCACTGTCCTAGAGGTCTGTTTGGTATGCTCATTACTTACCTCCTATGTCCGGAAGGAAACCAGGAACTCACTTTTGACTTGTTAGAAGACCGCATATACCAAGACCAGGTATCTTTACGTGTGAGTTCCTCTGAAGATGTTGACCAAATCTGCCTCAGAAGTCGCATTTCTAACCTGGAAGTTAGTGTAGTTTTAGACAACTATCCTCCTGCAAATAACTCTGCAAAATATGCCCCTAGGGAAGCTACTCCTAATGAAGTCTGTTACAACATTCGAATAATGTTAGATAGTTGTATTCAATTGTCGCTAAAGAAGCTTCACTACAGCTGTGACAAAGTTGGCACTGCATTTAGTTTGACATGCCCTGAGAAATGTGGCTCACTGCATGAAGTAAAGAAGGGAAAACGTTCTCTTTATATGCAATGCATTAGTCATGGCAAGCTGATAGTTCCGGAGTCCGCATGTCCGTGGTTTAATGAAGGTAAATAATAATATCAGTATAAGTTTACATAAACTTATTTTATCTTGATATATTTGTATGTAGACAATTCTTTAACTTCATTATCATTTCCAACAAAAGTGGATTCTGCTCATATATCAAGTAAGTTTTGAATATATAGCTATAAATTATTCTTATTATTGTTGATTACAATAATCATAGGTAGAGCATCCAGAGAAATTGTCACTTCAGAGGATGGATTTCCATGCCAGCATGCATCCAGCAACAACAGTCTCGTTGAGGCGGCTCAGTGTCCAAGATGTTCTGCAGCTGCTGCTACACCAGGTAACTGGCTAGAAGTTAGTGGTTTAAGAGCTCTTCATTATTTGTTATAATTTTCAGGTCTTGAATACTTTATGATTATAATTGTATTCTGTATTCTTCTTTAGAATCCTCTACTCATTCAAAACCTTCAGTTGGCACCAGTAGTGAAGAAACTCCGTCTCAGAAAGCTTCCTTAAGTGATGTCTATTCTACTCAAATGCCCAACAAGACATCCTCAAAGGATGTCAAATGTATGTCACTCTGTGTTGTATTGTGTTTGTTGATTTATTTGTTTCAATATACATGTATAAGTAACTATTAGCTGTTGTCTCATGAACCGATCCCTTACCGACTGAGCGGTGAAGTAAGGGGTCTGGTCACCATCCATACAATGTTTTGTTCTATGGGAATGTAATTAATGTATTGGTTTACTTCCTGTCAGGGTGGTGTGGTCAACTTTAAAGTGTTACACTAAATTGGCTTTTGCAGAGAATTGCTTTAAAAAAATGGATATACCAGCATTGCTTTGGTCATCACGAAGTAGAGACAGCAAGAAAAGTAAAGAAAGTAAGAAAAATCCTTGAAGACTATAATATAGAGCAAAGAAATTCTCTGAGACGGTTGGAAGTGATACTAATAATCTCATTCCTTTATAATATATATTTTGATTAATTTATTTGTAGCTAGCCCAGCAGCAAATCCATCCATCCATCCAGCAGCATCCTTTATTCATTTCCTTTAAGGCATCATCACCATATGCCCCAATACTTAGTTTCACTCATCAGCAGATTACCATATGTCTCTAAACTGATAGAGGTGAGAAGCTTAGGAAGAGCCGATACTTGAATTTCTACAAGCTATTACTTTTTCACCTGCACAGCTGCAGCTGCGCAATTCTATTTACAAACCTGTAGGTACTTGTTAAATTACACTCAACTGCGTGTAAACAAACCGCACCCCATAAGCTACACATGCTAAAGTATTGTTCCCCATGAATCGAGACTATATTGCTCTATTTTTCACAGGCTTTTTTTTTTAACAATGCTTTATTCAATTAGGAAATGATAGATTTGAACAGCCATAGTGTAAAGTACACTGAAAGTGTGCAAGGGCCATTTTGATCTTTGAATATGTAGCTATTCGTACTCCTTTTTTACTTTAGAAATTTTGAGGTCTACTAATCAATATTGCTAATGGGGAATATTGTATATATAAATGAACCAATTATGGCACTGAAATCAACAGACCACATCTACGTAAAGTAATGATTTTGAGGCTGAAGGTAGTAGTGTTGACATTTTTACAATGTTCTCATATTATATAACAAAGAGTCCTGCATTCTTAAAGTGGTGAAAGTAGTGATGTTATAATAATATACACTTACTATAGGTGGCGAATCTTTTAGAGGATCCAGCTCAAATACAAGTGACAAGATATCTACTGATCTGAGATCAAGTAATAATACAAGTAGGAATGATATCAAATGTTTGATTGAATTATTGCATGATAAATATTTGTTTCAGGTCCTCAACAAATGAAAAACTTAATCGTGTTGACTTGGACTAACAAAGACGGCCAGACTGAAACTCTGAGACTAAGAGATGACATGATTTCACGATGGCGAGATGTCGGACATTTGGTAGACATAAGTGCATCTCGATTGGATGGTATTTCGGCTTATCGTCTAGGAGATGTCAGGCAGTGTTGCCAGGATGTTCTACAAGAATGGATCAGTCATGGATCATCTGATTACCCAGCAACATGGGAGGGTCTGTTGAGAATACTGAGGAGTCTTGAACTTAATTCATGCGCAGATTCTTTAGAAAGAGCGTTACAGTGCATTTGATTTCATTAGCACCAAAATTACACGTAACATGAACATTTTGCTGTTTTATTGCTATACTTGCTATTAGTTATTATCTGTCAATAATTCATAGAATGCAATGATCTAAAAATTGAATATAGAGAGAGAGAGAGAGGTGCACCAATAATTTATCGGTTTATCGGCCTACTTTTTTGATATCGGTATCGGTCATCAACACTACCCGCCGTACCGATGTAATTAACCGATAGGAAAAAATTCATACTCGCCGCGTGGACACTGAACGGATGAGTTCCACTTGCTCTTAGACAGTGTAAAGACAAAGAAACTTAACTACGATGTCTAAAAAGAGGTCACCAATTTGGCTATACTTTGTTCCTGGCACTGAAGACTCTAGACTAGTACCATTATACTTCTAATTATGTAAAAATTAAATTTTCAAAATTCAATGAATATATCTATCGGTATCGGCCTTGATTCTAGATAGAATATCGGTTATCGGTTTATCGGTAAAACCTTCTATCGGTGCACCTCTATATATATATATGTGACTGTCTACAGGAAAACCGGGCACAACGCGGCACCCTTCGAAAAAATTTTTTTTGCACTTACAGAGTTGTCGGCGTCAAGATATTGAGCTCTCCAAGTTTTATCGTCGTAGCTTAAGTCGTTCCCACTATAATAGACCTAACCGTTCCTTTCCGTCGGCTTGAAACAATGCATTTTTAAGAAATCGATCGATCTTTTCTCGATATTTACGCACGCCGCGTTGTGCCCGGTTTTCCTGTAGACGGTCACATATATATATAGTACTTATTACATGAGTCAGAGTGTAATGTGGCGAAATATTTCATGAGTCAGAGTGTAATGTGGCGAAATATTTCATGAGCAGGCTAATTTATTTTCAGGAGCCTGAGGCGAGTGAAAATAAAGCTTGAGAGTGAAATACCTAGCCATAACACTCTGATGAGTGTAATGAGTTGTTTATTCTAACCTAGATATCTTCACTACTGTAGTTTGTACTAGGACCTTAAGAGTTGGCTGTAGCGGTTCCCCAAACCCCCAGCCCTTATTTTAGCAGCTGCTCTAACGGAAAGCAGAAAAGTGTTGAACTTGACCAGTTGCTATAACTACAAGGGTGATGAGCTTGCACAACACAGTCTGAAATGACAGACTTCATGATCACTTACCTAAAAAAATATCATTATGATGATATCTCGGGTGGAATATAGTACTTCATACATGAGTTAGAGTGTGATATGGCGAAATATTTCATGAGCAGGCTTCTGGCTCTTGAAAATAAATTAGCCGGCTCATGAAATATTTCACCATATCACACTCTTGACTCATGTAATAAGTACTACATATATATATAATATATATTATATATATATATATATATATATATCAAGTAATACATACAAAATCACTGATTTGACTGACTATACTACTTTCGTCAAGCAAGCATCTAGATTTCTATGGCTTCCTGTCGTATTAGCTATGAGCTGAGCAAACCAGCAGAAGTTGGAAATTTTAGTTTATCAAGCAGTATAGATATGACAGAGGAAAAAAATTAGATAGGAGTTAATTTAAAGTTGTTTGCTCCAATTAATGATGTGTCTCACCAGCTGTGTATACTCTATGGTAAGTAGGAGAACATGTAGTCTTACTTATTCATATCTGATAAGGCTCCAGAAATATCACCTAATGTACTCTAGAGGCCCTTTTCAATGTGTAATCCCCTAGCATGATAACATATACTGACTCACCATGAGCCCTGGGCCATTTCCACTGTACATACTTCACAAATGCAAATGAAACTGATTAAACACAGTAACAGGGATTTGTCCAGGATTAAGGAACTCAATTGCTTGTTTCAGAACATCCATGCCATTCTCCACCATAGCCGGGGTGGTAGTTTTTTAGTAGAACAGTGGCAATAAGGTACTTTGCTGGAGAGTCCATTGCATGATTGCAGAGCTGCCATGGTAAGCTCATGATTACTTACCAGAGTGTGCCTTGTTACTGCGGCAGAATCAGAAAGCCTTTTAATGACACTGAAGAGAATTAACTGGCCAATAGTGAGGCTAGCCTGGGATTCATGCATGCCTATCCTGATCCTTTAGACTAGTGCCATAGAAAAGAAAAGAAAAGCATATAAAAAGCATATTGTCCATTCCTTTATTTTTTTATACAATCACAATATTCTATCATACTGTTCCTGTGGCTCTCTGAAAAATGCTCTAACAACTGATTCTTCAGCCTAGTTTTGTATGGCTATTTTAATACCTAAATCCTCAAGACGATTTACATAAAGAGTATAAATCTCAGATAGTTTGAAAAGAAAAGTTCCAGAATATAAAGCTTGCTCATTGTAGCTTAAACAAACACTTTAGGTTCATTTAACTTCTCATTCAGGTTTCATACTTGACTTCCTGGTGTGATCTCCATAGCCATTTGGCAAATTGACCAATCAATTCAAATGATACTTTACATCCTGGCAATTAGATCTCCTCATTCAATCCAAGAAAGAAGCTGGATGTCCTGCAGCCCCACGATCATGGTTGGAAGAAAGTTGGCATCAGTTTCTGGATATGAGTTTCATCAATTTCTGGGACAAACAAATAGTAATGTACAATTCCAGAGCGTGCAGTGGCAGTGTTCTTATCACAAAATATGCAGACTAAACAGTAAACTCAGGATTCTCAACTCTCCGACACATCCAATTAGATAGAGTTCACTAGTTTCCATACTATTTCTGGTTTCCATTATTGCTTTAAACAATTTCATTGTCAACTTCTTTTCCTTGTATAATGATACTAATTTTTGGACACTTTTATCTTCTAAACCTTCTGCAGTATGAATGATGAGACTATAATTGTGTATTTTGGCAGCAATAAGCGTAATATGTCATGATTGCTAATTTGCTGGACAAAGTGAGCATCGCTTTATGTTTTCTCTTTGAGCGTATTACACAAACCAGTTTCTGAAACACACTAAGAAAGGCTAGCAGTGTAACAGATAACTGGCTATGTTGATGTTCTCTTCCTCATCTAGATCAATGGCCAGTAGCTCTGCTAGTAAGATCTCAAAGAAGAGTGCTCCCACACTTCTTTAATATAAGATAGCTGGTGACTAATTTAGTCACTGTAACTCTGTGATAGTGTCCGCACAGAGCCCTACCACCAACTCCTCCTTCATGGATCATAGCTACTCCACAGATAACTGCAGAATCTTTATACATTAGTGGAGTCACACTCACATGACTCTGTTGTAAATAATAGTCAGGTCTACATCTCTCTCTAGTAGCTCATGCAATACTTCAGCTTCATCTTATTGAGATTGATATGGATGCTTAGGTTGATCAGGTTGTTCGGGTGCACCAGGATCATCAAGATCTTCAGGGAACTCTTGACTACCAATACTATCAGTGTTACTACACACATCAAATACATACTTCTCAGCATTAATTTTTGGTGATTCTTTTTCACATTCTTTCAAATTATCAGTGTGTTCGTTGAATGGTGCATGTTAAGTCTCGGTATAATATTCAAGTGCTGCCATCAGTCCTCTTCCCTCTCAGTTATGGCACTCCCTACGCCATACTCCCCTGTGATAATGTGGGTGAGGTGTTTCTGGTTATTACACTCCCACTTCTAATTCTTTATTTCTACCCTTATCTTTCCCCTCTTATCTCTTCTCACTTATCTTCCCATATCGACAACATCATCTCTCAGAACCTCTAGTTTCTCAGCCAGCTAATTCACTCACTCACTTGGTAAGTTATGCCAGTTAGTGAATCATCTATCCACCCTGCATATTAAATATCCATAGGTCCACGTAATTGTCGACCATAAACTAATACACCTTCCTCAAAATGACTATAAGGACCTGTAATGGTAGACCCATTTAAATATAACTATGCAAGCATCAGCTACTTTCCTGGCTGCAGCTGTTTTCAGATGCACAGCGTCAGCCACCTGGTAGCCATGTAACATGAAGTAAGTGTGAAACACATCCCTCCCTTCCCAGGAGGTAATGGACCCACTTGTCCAATGCTAAAACTTCAAATGTCTGTGTCAATCATATCTGTCAGTACCCTACTTCCTTTATTCACCTTTGAGCAAGTAATACAAGATTTAACATGTAGTTCACTATCCTCTGCAATAAAATTTACTACTAACTATTGTAGTCATTTTCTTACACACAACATGCCTGCTAATTTCATGAGCTAGTTTAAAAGTCATGCTATTCTTTGACTCTGAACTACCAATCTATTTTAAACTCTTGGTCATGCACCATTTGTCTGTGAAACAATGAGCCACTTGCTCAGTAGTAGTCTCTCTCCGTCCTGTCATACTACACGTCTGAAGGATGGGAACTGCATAATTTCCTGTTCCAACTGCTCAGTCTCTTCCTTATTGTCAGCAACATCTAGTGCACCTAGCTCACACAAACCAATCCAATCATTACCACACAAATCACTTCCACATTCCTCAACATATCTTCCTGCCTATCACCTTCTCCCTCTACTTCTTCTGAAGAATCAGCGCAACTACACCAGCTTCCAATCAATTCCTCACTCCCAGAACCCATTTCACACTCCTCAACTAAATCACTATCCATGTACTCCTTAGTAACATCTTTCTCATCCCAATTCAAAAGGAGTTGGACATATATCCCGACAATCTTCTAGTCTATCATACTCAATTTCAGCCATCTTCTTTTTAAATTTGCTACCAGTAATTGGATACACCTCCGTAGCTACTGCTCACTTTCTGAAGAGTGTGTCACGTCATCAGTCATTAAGCATGAAACTAGTAATGGTTTACACACAATAGCTCACTAGTGCACATGGAATCAGATACTACTGCTAACTTTGTGAAAGACTAAGACAGCACAACAAAACTAACTATGACCAACCTAGCCACGTAAAGTTTCCCTTGAGACTACAAATATTCACACTATCATCAATTAGTTGGTTCAACAAGACAACACTTTCTGGAATTACTGTCACCTCTGCCGTATACACAACAATGTCTGCTCCTTCCAAATGATTTATGGTGAATGAATCTTCTAGTGCGCAATTAAGCGTAGCGGCTGGTTACCTAGTAGCAACACAACTCGCCCTTAAATGAACGAACACTGCACTGGGTATGTCTCTTCCTGCGCAAATGTCCGTTGTATGCTAATCCAGAGTGCAGTTAGACTACGCCCCAGACAATCAAAGGTAGATAGGGTTTAAGTTATATGGAATTGAAGAATAGTACAATGATGAGTAAATGAATGAATAGGAAGTCGAATAATATTCAAGAAAATATGAAATGAAGAATGCGATGAATGGCTAGAAGAGTTGAACAACTGCAACAAAACTGAACAACTGATTGGACTGAGCTGGGTCAGTCCACTATATACTGTAGCTCAGTCCAAGGGGGGTTGTTTTCATGAAGCTAATGCGTAAATGTGTGTGAATGAAGTGTGAATGTATGTATGTCCTTTCTCAATAAGGTGTAAATTAGTAATTAATTGTTTATTGTTGTGCCATCTGGCCTATGTTTGTCACTTGTTTGCTTGCTCCAACACACACACACACACACACACACACACGTCTCCCCAAGTTGTTATCTCAAAGCCATTAAACTTTATCTTTCTTTTACCAAAAATCTATTCGTTTTTGCATAAATGTTGGAAGGTGGATAAAAAAAATTTGGTTTGCTATTCTGTCTCTCTAGTTGTTTTTGTTTTTTGTTTTGTTTTAACCTCCTTGGACTGATCCAGGTGTATGAGTAATTCATTTGTAAGCCTTCTCAAACTGGAGCATTAAAGCTGAGGGTGTCAGGGTTGCTGATCGAAGCAATATGGTTAACCGATCACTTCCCCTGAAATTTAGTAATTCATTTATTAGGGATTTTGAAATTTTAATGAGGAATTTACCATGTTTGCGTGTTTGCTTGTTTTGACAGCTTGTTGTTTTACGGCTTCATAACCTGTAGGTGGATTTGTGAGTTAGAAATGGTCTTGGAATGTCCAATTATGCAGAAGGGGAATAGAAATAGTAACTGAACTGAGGCTCTGTAGCATTCAGGAAGTGTCAGTTGCTGTAAATGACTGACTTGGCACAGGAAAAGGAAATATGTCAATTCTCAGCTGTCACAAACAGGGAAAGGCCCAGTAGTGTACAGAGTCCTATCATATTGTATTGGATCGGCCAGCATTGCAGCTTTGCTATTGTAACAGAGTTGCTGAGAAAATGATTATTGGTTTCACTGAATGTCGTATAGTTAAACGTTTGGTGCTAAGTTTTTGTAAAGTTGTGGGAGTGAAAATACCTCGAGTAACAGGATTGTAATAAGATATTTACCATGAGCAGCTTGATTGCTAGGGGCAAATCATTAGTAGGAACATCAGTAGGATGAAATGCTGTATACAGAGTATAGGCTAATATTCTACTGACAGCAGTAACATTGAAGTAATGTTTAGTTGCCAAATAATGCACAGCACAGGTACAATAAAATTAGTATACTACAATAATCCATTCAAGTGACACAAGCTACTTGTTGACCCTTTACCAACTATTATTGCATCAGCCAACAAAGTACGGTGCCTTTTTATTATGAGGGTAATGTGGCAGTGGTTTATAATCATTTGACCTTTTACCCAATAATAGTGCCTTGAGCTCCAATGCTCCGTAAGCTGGTAACTATCATGCGAATTTCTCCTCAGTGTGTGTGTGCGTGCACATGATGTTCGTTGTGTACATCTGAGAAATAGTTGAAATATAATATTATATATGTGTACATGGTAGCAAAGGTTATGTTGTATGGTCTCCATCATCTTCACACTCCAGAGTGGCTTGCATGAGATTTATTTAGCAAAAAATCTGTTGCATTTTTTTTTTTGACCCCGTTACTACTAATAATTTATGGAAGAATTTGTTAAGTCATTAGTTATTGTCAAGAGAGGAAGAAGATAGACAAGGTGATATAATCAAAATGGTTTGTCAAATTAGCTCATCATCATTCAACCAGGCATCTTATTTACCACTTAGTATGTGTGTCTTCTGGAATGTATAATGGCTGTGAGAGCTGGTTAAGTCAATTTAATCAAGAATGTTGTTAAAGAATGAAATATTGTTGGAGCTATTTCGCACCAATTAGAATACCACCCACATCCTATGCTTGCTACTAGGCACAAACACTGACTTGCATGTTCATGTAACATGTTGTCATGGTACACATGCACTTTGATCTATAAACTTGAAAAACTGCATAGAAACACAAGACCTCATCTTGCAGGTTGCTGTGCTCATAGATTCCCATTAGTTTGAAAGAGAAGAGAAAATACTTGAGAATTGTTTACCCGTCACATGCTAGATTGAGTCGTATCGAAACTAAGTTCATGTGCGAGCAGAGTGGAAAATGTTTTTTCTATTCTTTAGCCTTTTGTATCGTTTTTTAAAATAGCAATTCCCAGCAAGTTCCGTGAGCTTTTTTTTTAACTCCCTAGGTGCTTCCAGTGTTTCATCCAGACATTCTTGCAAGGGGGGGCAAAATAGAGTTTTGAAAAATGTAAGGGGGGCGGGCGGCACTGGTCACCATGGGAGTGAAATAGAATTATTGGAAGGCCTATGTCCGACATTAAAAAAACATAATCTTATCTAATGAGGTCTGCATATGTCAGATCCTGACAAGTTAATTCAGCTACTCATTTTCACCTCCACCATCTAGCAATTTTCAGTCAACTGTGACATTCACTATTTAGATGCTTTTCACACACTATTCAACTCTGACTCTCACCTCCCCTTAGGTTTATCACACGTTGATTCACACTTACGGTTGCTGGCTGGCTATAAAAAGGCCAGCCCTCAGCTCACCGTAGCAGTTGTTGAGTTTTGATCTATACAGATTCTACAACTTCCAGAACCAGAACTCTAAGCACTCGTAGTCCCTGACAGCTTAAGATAGTCTCAAATGGATATTCGCTCTTTCTTCTGTGGTGCAAGCTCTTCAAAGTCACCTGGCCACTCAAGTAGCAGTGACACAGAAGATAAAATTGACAGCAATCAATCTGATACTGAGTTTTTGGAGCCAAGTCCTGCCAAGAAAAGATTAATTGTCCATGAGAAGCATGCAAAGGAAAGATTAACTACACATGAGAAAAGCAAGAAAATCACTGCAAGCAGTCGAAAATACAACAAAAAATGGGAAGAGAGCTTCAATTGGCTGATGTTTGATAAAAATTTCCAAGGAGCTTTTTGTAAGGTTTGCAGGAAGAGAGGAATTTCTCTTCAAAGAACAGGAGGAACATGGATCTCAAAACCTTTCACGAACTGGAAGAAGGCAATAGAGAAGATGAAAATTCATGCAAAGAGTGATATTCACCTCCTATCATGTGAAGCAGAGATGGCTGCAGCTACAGCACTACAAGAAGGGTCAGTCATTCAGCAACTCCAACAAATTAATGATGAGGAAAAGTTGAAGAACAGAATGGCCATTAAAGCTCTAATTCGTTGCACCCATTTTCTAGCTCGTCGCCACATTCCCCACACAACAAATTTTGATGAACTTATTGATCTAATCGTAAGTTGTGGTGCAGAAGATTTAAAGGGGTTCCTTGAAAGAGCTAGATTAAATGCAACCTACACATCTAAAGTTGCTGTTGTTGAATTTGTTGAGGCAGTTGGCTTATGGGCTGAAGAATGTTTACTGAAACGGCTTCGCCAAGCTTCCCATTTCAGCATAATGGCAGATGAGTGCACTGATGTGACGACCACAGAAGAGCTTTCAATTTTCTTCCGCTGGGTGAACATGGACGGTCAACCTGTTGAGCACTTCTTGGATATAGTTCCATTGAAAGCTACTGATGCAAAGACTATTTATTCTGCCCTTGTTGAATTCATGAAAGATAAAAACATACAGATTAGCAAGCTGGTGGGTATGGGATTCGATGGAGCAGCTACTTTATCTGGGAAACACAATGGTGTGCAGAGTCTCCTGAAGAAAATTTCACCTCATGCACTTTTCGTACACTGCCATTGCCATTTGCTACAGCTAGCATGCGTTCAAGCAGCTAATGCTACCAGTGGGATAAAACATGTGTACATCACACTCACCACCCTCTGGAAATTTTTCCACTATTCTCCTAAGCGAGCTGAGAGTCTCAAAGCAGTACAGCAGGTGCTTGACTTACCTGAGCTGAAAGTTGTGAAACCATCAGATACTCGCTGGCTGTCCCATGAAAGCTGTGTGAAGGCAGTCAAAGCTAGCTACAGTGCAATTGTGACTGCTCTAAACAATATCTATGAGCAGACACATGCACCTGAAGCTCTAGGTATCAGTAAATCCTTATGTAGGCCCTCAACTTTAGTGGCCATATACCTCCTTGATTATGTTCTGCCACAAGTGGCGAAGTTGAGCAGAGCTCTCCAGACTGAGAGAATAGACTTGACAGCTATCACCCCTCTTGTTGATGCCACTCTCACTACACTTGATGATGCCATGTTACCTGCTGCTAACTGGGTATTAGAACTGATGGATGCAAAGAATGAGATCGAAGAAGTCACTGACATCACGTTAACCACGGAAAGCATTGATACATTCCAAGGACAAGTGGCTGAACCGTTTATCAGGATGCTGAAGGCAAACATATCCAGCAGATTTATTTCACAAGATATTGTCTCCTCATTTGGCATCTTTGATCCGAAGAAAGTGCCAGCTGCTGACTCTTCTGACTTCCATACATATGGTGAGGACTTAATAGAGGTACTATTAGCTCACTATGGTGCAGAGCTGCCTGCTAAGACTGCTGGTGGAGATGAATACACCAAAGAAGCTCTTATTTCCCGCGAAACCCGAGAGGAGTGGAAAACATTTCGAAGCTACTTATCGAAGAAGCCGAAAGGTAACCTGCACTTGCAGTTGAAAGAGCTCACCACAAGTGATATGCTTAGTGAAATTTTTCCAAACATTAGCACCCTGGCAAACATATGTCTATCTATCCCTGTCAGCACTGCTTCAGTGGAAAGGAGCTTCTCCAAAATGAAACTAATTAAAACACGAATTCGAAATCGAATTGAGCAATCACAATTATCCTATTTGATGAAAATAGCCATGGAGACACCCGAGACGCTCTCATCTACACAATTAAATGACATTATTACAGTATGGAACAAAAAACCTAGACGAATTGCTGTGTGAATATTGTTTATTATTAATTTGGTTTACATTTTTCTCTTAATAAATATCGGTTCTTTCAAAAGGGTGGGGGGCACTTAGAATCCAAGGGGGGGCATTTAGAACCCAAGGGGGGCAAATGCCCCCTTTCGCCCCCCCCCCTAAATGAAACCCTGGCTTCCTTATCGAAGTTCATTTCTAGACCACTAACTTGAACAGACCTGTCAAGTCATGCCAGATTCAAACCACTTGTCTGGCATAAATTATTGGTTTCCATTAGTTTTTACTTCTTCCTCTGTTATGTTTATAAACCCGATACTGTTTAAATTAATTTATTTCAGGTTGCTTTTACTGGTGCCACCCTTTACCTGATGTGTGTGTCCACAGCTTGCTGCTGCTCACTCGTTTTGCTCTGAAAGTGCCACACCCACTGGACCTCCCTCTCCTCTCTCCTCTTCCTCATCAATGGCCTCCCTTCCTGGTTTCCCGCTGGACAGCAGCCCCTCCCCCATGTGGACCTCCAACTCCACTGTACAACTAGCAGCCTCTACCAACACTAAAGGTCATGTATTTGGAAGTCCTAGATCACTGCAACCGATCCCTCAATTGCCTGAAGTTCCTATGTTAACCCGTTCGTGGTGGAAGACGGATCCTGGTCCAAAGCCAGTCAATCACTCTATCAGCTCCCCTTCGTTTGCAAACATCGTCTGGATTTTTTCAAAATTAAAATATGGCTGGGATGACACATTCCATAAAGCAGATGGCGGTCTCAATTCTGAGCCAGAAGTAAGTAGAAAACTGGAATCTTGTGGCATGAGCACAGAGAGTGGTGATCATCAATTGGAAAGCAGAGTTCATCCTTCTATTCATGAGACTAGAAGCCCGGTCAATATTGAGCATGGAAGCGGTCACCCACTTGGATATAGCCGCCCACTTGGATACAGCCGCCCACTTGGATACAGCCTCCCACTTGGATACAGCCACCCACTTGGATACAGCCACCCACTTGGATACAACCACCCACTTGGATACAGCCACCCACTTGGATACGGCCGCCCACTTATTCCTAGTCCGGACCACACTATAGATGGAGCAAGAGTTGAGGTACCACAAGCCATAGAACTGGGATACAATCATAAAGGAACATTTCACTGGAATCTACTAGCAAATAATTCGTCGTTGTCAGAAGAATCTAGGTTTGGAACATTTGGAGTCCTATTTCAATACTTGCTCTCCAGTTAGCTGGTATTGTAGTATTCGGTGCTCTGAGTTAGTACTAGTTAGTTAATAACATGCTGTCTTCTAGTTTAGAAACTACTCAAAACATTGTACAATGAAATTATTGGATCTCTAGTCAATATTGACAAGAGGATGATTTATATATTAATAAAATGGGTAGAAGTTATGGTCTGACTAGACATTTGATTGTGTTGCTGGTGGTATAATGATTTGTGCCCTAACATGTGCTTGATATTGTGGCACTACACAAACCCAGGTAGGTATTGTGCTTAATACATTTAAATCTTGCTCATTGCAGTGGAACCTCTGATAATGAACTCTCTAATAAACTGATTACCTCCATTTAGTGAACTTTCCACTTGCTCCCTACAATATTATCACCTCTCTCGAACCAAACACCTTCTTATGACTAGTTCCAAATTGTTGTCAGTAGGGAAGGTTTTATTCTGATAAGCACAGGCTATTGGTTGAATTTTACATGATCATGTCAAAATTATTAACTTCTGGGTAAAAAAATAAATAGCTACTGATATAGATTCATAGACAGGTGGCTTAGTGGTAATTATTAGGCTTACTGTTACTGGGCGGATAAAAGCACAAAATTTACCACAAGGCTCACAAAAGGTGTACTCATTAATTGAAAGTGGGCCATGCAAAATATTTTGGCTGAGTGGCTAAATTTACCAAAGGCTGTCATTTTTAAGTAAAAAAACAGGTTTTTCTAATTATATAAATTTTTGCTGTTACTAAATATTTAGTATGTAATTCACCAAAGTCAGATAGATTAATAAGGCAAAGGTAATCTCACTATGTTTTATTGTTTCGGCTCAAAAAATCAAAATTGTTTCAAATTATGAGGAAATAATTGGCTTCGAAGTCATGCAAGTATCAGATTTATTTGCTCATTATAGAATACAGACAAGCCGGCCAAATTCTTACACCAGACCTCTCTTAACTATGGTGTGTGTGTTGGGGATATGACACACCGGTTGAGAGATCTTATCTAACTTAATGTTTCTTTCTTCTTTCCAACATTACAGTCATAAGAGGTAAGATTATGATATTTACCCAGCTAACTAGCACATATCAACATTAATTTCATATCATTAACCTCAATGGAGCTGAATTGGAGTCACAGCATCATGTGCCAGAAGGAAACAAGTGAGCCTGTGAAGTGTCTATCAGAGAGCCATGACTTAAGTGGTAGGATAGATGCCTATGTGTCAATTTTTAATTTTTGGCCTATGTGTCAATTTTGGCAAATGTGAAACAATTTCAAGATCTGAATGCACTTTCACTTAATTATTTTAGCAGTGATGTAACAGCTGCTGATTTTGAAGCTAACTCTGCATGTTGGCATAAGTCCTGCCAGAAGAAATTTCAGCAATACCAAGCTAGAAAGGGCAAAAAAAAAAAAAAAAATAGTACCTCCCCTGTCACAGAAATGAGAGAGAGAACACACTAAGTGACAGAAAATAGACATGTCAAATTGCTTGTTCTGTGACAATGGACAAGAGGAAGGTGACCTCCTTTTGGTATCAACATTTGAAGCTGATGCCAACTTTCTTCCAACCATGATCGTGGGGCTGCAGGACATCATGCTTCTTTCTTGGATTGAATGAGGAGATCTAATTGCAAGGGATGTAATTCATACTCTGTATGTAAATTGTCTTGAGGAATTAGGTATTAAAATAGCCATCAACAAAACTAGGCTAAAGAATCAGTTGTTAGAGCATTTTTCAGAGAGGCACAGGAACAGTACAATGGAATGAATGTTGCGATAGTATAAAAAAATAAAGGAATGGACAATATGCTTATTATATGCTTTTCTCTTATTTTCTATGGCACTAGTCTAAAGGATCAGGATAGGCATGCATGAATTCCAGGCTAGTCTCACTATTGGCCAGTTAATTCTCTTCAGTGTCATAAAAGGCTTTCTGATTCTGCCCTATTTACCATAGAGTATACACAGCAGGTGAGACACATCACTACTATTTTGATGCCTCATTAAAATAGCTAACAGATTGCTTGTTCTTTTGGAAGGAGATTATATTGCAATAGCAATGTCGGGTATTTGAGTAGAATTGACATCACTTAAGGAAGCTTTCTGAGACGGAGTTTCTTCAGTACTGGTGCCAACTTGGTCTGAGTCTACTATTTATAGTAATGAAAAAAGTTATAGAAGTCCTTCATAGTAATGTTAACAAACTTACTTGGTACTTGGGAAATTTATTGTCTCAGCCAGTGAAGATTTTGAACGAGTAGAGGATTCTAAAGAAGAATACAGAATACAATTATAATAATAAAGTATTAAATTTATTTAAACACTACCTACCTCCATTAAACCAAAACATTGCAGGTTCTGAGGGAGCTATTCGTATATTGTGAGCACTGCAGTGCATAGCCCATGATGTAGGTTCTAATTTGACTTCATGCAGTTCACAACAATTCTCAAGGTGACATTTCAGACTGAAATAAGGTTCCACTTTGCCATAGTCATAGTGCAATGTATTTAGAGATAATTGAAGTGTAAATTAATTTTCATGAGGTCTGGCTGATGTGGAGAGGAAGTTATTATTATTCTGGTATGTTATGGTGGTATTAGAAACTTAAGTACTAATAAAATGTATAGTACATACAAAGTGTATATATAAAAAGTGTAAATTAGTTTTTAAGAGAGACTGGCTGATGTGGAGAGTAAGTTTGTCGTGACTGGTAGTGGCCGGAGATACCAACACTGTTGCCTCACCCACCACAGCAGAGGGGAGGAGTAATGGATGGCAGTAATGAAGGCATGGTCTCCACTCTAGCCATGATGGAGATGATAAACAGAAGGAATCAGATGCATACAGTGTCATTAAATGGTTAAAGGTGGATGAAGAGCCTGTAGATGCAGCTTTATTAATAGTGAACAATGGAATAGGGGAAGAAGAAATGGAGAGGAAGGTGTTTTAGTAATTCCAAGCAACATGGTGTTTGCATGTATTTTGTTCAGTTCAAAGTAGAAAATAATATGCAACAGACTGAAGTGACTTAGACAGACAGAGGGCATGATGTTTATTTTTATGGTGAAATGTTTTCAATTTCAATGGTACAATTAAAAATGAATTTGCCACCAAAAAATACTGATAACAATTGATATAGCTATGAGTAACAATAATAACAACAATAATAATAACAATAACAACACCAATAATAATAATCATTTCAGTTTAAATTTTAATTATGTATTTGCTTTTGTTGTTAGCAACTGAATAAATTAAGTTCAGTTGTTACTTTTTATTGGATTGCTTTTCACATAGGAGATGAAATGGTGTTGGTAAATCCCTTTAACTTGTAGCTAACTTGAAGTTATATTATCGGATAAATATTCTTATTTAGTCAGAACCAGAAGCTACAGTGACAACCAACCAGATATACATAGCTTAATGATAGAGGGCAAATAATAATATATTTATTGATGCATCTGAAGTACTTACATGCTGCTGAAAGTATTGGTAATTAAAGTACAGTTCATTTAGGTATAGCTACTGGGATTATTAAAAATAAAATCAAAGTATTAAAAAGAATATTGAAAGGAAAAAAAAAAGCATTTTAAGTCATTTTTAGAGCTAATTTTAAGGTGTCTGCAATTGAGCTAAGTTCTAAGTTTATAAGTAATTTTATCAATCCATCCCAAGTTGGTGGATAACGAGGAGACCCATTCTTTATCCAGTCCATTAGTACATCTCGACAACACCGCCTGACTTCTCCCCGACGCTGGCTATCAATACTTTGTAAGCGAGCTGGAGTTAGTTCCAGTAAATCTCTAACTTCCTCCCACTTAACACTCATCTCATCTTTCACCCTGAGAGTCTGTGGCTGGCCATCTTTGTCTGTCCACTCTAGCAATGTTAAATTGCTTAAAGAAAATTCAAGACCTGAAAATTATAACAAATAATGAAGATCACTTAAACCACTAACTTCTAGCCAGTTACCTGGTGTAGCAGCAGCTGCAGAATGTCTTGGACACTGAGCCGCCTCAACAGGACTGTTGTCACTGGATGCATGCTCCTCTGAAGTGACAATTCCTATGGATGCTCTACCTATGATAATTGCAATATATAAAGGAAATGAATGAAGGATGCTGGGCTAGCTACAAATAAATTAATCAAAGTTTTCTATTTTATAAAGGAATGGGATTATTAGTATCACTTCCAACTGTCTCAGAGAATTTCTTTGCTAGCCTTCAGGGTTTTTTTTCTTAGGGCTAGCATGTACTTTTCTTGCTGTCTCTACTTTGTGATGATCAAAGCAATGCTGGTATATCCATTTTTTTTAGCAATTCTCTGCAAAAGCCAATTTAGCCAAACACTTTAAAGCTGACCACATCATCCTGACAGGAAGTAAACAAACACATTAATTACATTCCCATAGAACAAAACGATGTATGGATGGTGACCAGACCCTTCCCTCCACCGCTCGGTCGGTAAAGGGTCTGGCTCGTGAGACTACAGCTAATAGTTACTTATATATTGAAACAAATAAATCAACAAACACAATACAACACAGAGTGACATACATTTGACGTCCTTTGAGGATGTCTTGTCGGGCGTAAAATTGACATCACCTAAGGAAGCATTCTGAGACGGAGTTTCTTCACTACTGGTGCCAACTGAAGATTTTGAATGAGTAGAGAATTCTAAAGAAGAACACAGAATATAATTACAATAATAAAGTATTAGATTTTTTAAACATTACCTACCTTCATTAAACCAAAGCATTCCAGGTTCTGAGGGAGCTATTCGTATATTGTGAGCACTGCAGTGCATAGCCCACGATGTACGTTCTAATTTGACCTCATGCAATTCACAACAATTCTCAAGGTGACATTTCAGACTGAAATAAGGCTCCACTTTGCCGTAGTCATAGTGCAACTTATTTAGAGATAATGTACTGCTAACTTTGTGAAAGACTAAGACTGCACAACAAAACTAACCACGTCCAACCTAGCCACATAAAGTTTCCTTTGAGACTACAAATATTCACACTATCATCAATTAGTTGGTTCAACAAGACAAAACTTTCTGGAATTACTGTCACCTCTGCCGTATACACAACAATGTCTGCTCCTTCCAAATGATTTATGGTGAATGAATCTTCTAGTGCGCAATTAAGCGTAGCGGCTGGTTACCTAGTAGCAACACAACTCGCCCTTAAATGAACGAACACTGCACTGGGTATGTCTCTTCCTGCGCAAATGTCCGTTGTATGCTAATCCAGAGTGCAGTTAGACTACGCCCCAGACAATCAAAGGTAGATAGGGTTTAAGTTATATGGAATTGAAGAATAGTACAATGATGAGTAAACGAATAGGAAGTCGAATAATATTCAAGAAAATATGAAATTAAGAATGCGATGAATGGCTAGAAGAGTTGAACAAATGCAACAAAACTGAACAACTGCAACAAACTGAACAACTGCACAACTGATTGGACTGAGCTGGGTCAGTCCACTATATACTGTAGCTCAGTCCAAGGGGGGTTGTTTTCATGAAGCTAATGCGTAAATGCGTGTTTGAATGAAGTGTGAATGTATGTTTGTCCTTTCTCAATAAGGTGTAAATCATTAATTAATTGTTTATTGTTGTGCCATCTGGCCTATGTTTGTCACTTGTTTGCTTGCTCCAACAGTGGATAAGTCAGTCGAAGACTGCAACGCACCTCAAGCAAGCGGCAAAGAAAAGACAGAATGTTTTAGTGATATATCATCAGCAAATTTACCATCCTCTCAAATTTCTATACATTATGTAGACTATAATACAACTGAGAATAACCAAAGAAAAAAGCAAAAGTAGTGATAGTATTGATAATCTGTGCGTGTAATGATGTACAACATGTCCAATAGTATTCCACTATCCAAATATATGACACTTAATCAAACTACATTCACAAACCTGAAATTAGGCTCTATCTTACTGCATGCATGTATAAAGAAGTGCCCACTATCTTGAACAGAGGAAATATACAGAAACTTCAGCCTTTTCTACAACTATCACACAACAATTCTAGATAAGGAAATTTTAATTTCTGCTAGTGAATCCATTCAGTAAAGTACAAATTCAATATGTAAAATGCTAGCTATATCCATCCTGGGCACCGTTGTTCTTACTACAAATATATAAAGAACAGATTCAATGACCAGTGTGAGTCTTTACAGTGACTGAGACAATGATGCAGATCAACAGAAGTCGTGATATTTGTGTTTCAGACATAGAATTCATTGCTTTTTCTCTGAAACACCATTCTATAAATGTGAAGCATTCTTTGTCTACTGATAATCTTGCTTGTTTGACCTGTTCCAATACCAAGCTTTCAATTGCTATAATCTAACAATAGAATTCATGTGAGAAATGGAGTTGTGGAAGACCTGATAATTCTGATTTTATCTATATTCCCACATGCACACTTTAAATCTTAAAAATTTCGCAGACATAGAGATATACTCTAGCTTATGACAGACATGAGTGATATAAAGACTAGAGATATACTTTAGCTTATGACAGACACAAGTGTGATATAAAGACTAGACATACACTCTAGCTTATGACAGACATGAGTGTGAAATAAAGACTAGAGATATACTCTAGCTTATGACAGACACAAGTGTGATATATAGACTAGAGATATACTTTAGCTTATGACAGACACAAGTGTGATATAAAGACTGAGATATACTCTAGCTTATGACAGACACAAGTGTGATATAAAGACTAGAGATATACTTTAGCTTATGACAGACATGAGTGTGATATAAAGACTAGAGATATACTCTAGCTTATGACAGACACAAGTGTGATATAAAGACTAGAGATATACTCTAGCTTATGACAGACACAAGTGTGATATAAAGACTAGAGATATACTCTAGCTTATGACAGACACAAGTGTGATATAAAGACTAGAGATATACTCTAGCTTATGACAGACATGAGTGTGATATAAAGACTAGAGATATACTCTAGCTTATGACAGACACAAGTGTGATATAAAGACTAGAGATATACTCTAGCTTATGACAGACATGAGTGTGATACAAGACTAGAGATATACTCTAGCTTATGACAGACACAAGTGTGATATAAAGACTAGAGATATACTCTAGCTTATGACAGACACAAGTGTGATATAAAGACTAGAGATATACTCTAGCTTATGACAGACATGAGTGTGATATAAAGACTAGAGATATACTCTAGCTTATGACAGACACAAGTGTGATATAAAGACTAGAGATATACTCTAGCTTATGACAGACACAAGTGTGATATAAAGACTAGAGATATACTCTAGCTTATGACAGACATGAGTGTGATATAAAGACTAGAGATATACTCTAGCTTATGACAGACACAAGTGTGATATAAAGACTAGAGATATACTCTAGCTTATGACAGACATGAGTGTGATATATAGACTAGAGATATACTCTAGCTTATGACAGACACAAGTGTGATACAAAGACTAGAGATATACTCTAGCTTATGACAGACACAAGTGTGATATAAAGACTAGAGATATACTCTAGCTTATGACAGACACAAGTGTGATATAAAACTAGAGATATACTCTAGCTTATGACAGACACAAGTGTGATATAAAACTAGAGATATACTCCAGCTTATGACAGACACAAGTGTGATATAAAACTAGAGATATACTCTAGCTTATGACAGACATGAGTGTGATATAAAGACTAGAGATATACTCTAGCTTATGACAGACACAAGTGTGATACAAAGACTAGAGATATACTCTAGCTTATGACAGACACAAGTGTGATATATAGACTAGAGATATACTCTAGCTTATGACAGACACAAGTGTGATATAAAGACTAGAGATATACTCTAGCTTATGACAGACATGAGTGTGATATAAAGACTAGAGATATACTCTAGCTTATGACAGACATGAGTGTGATACAAGACTAGAGATATACTCTAGCTTATGACAGACATGAGTGTGATATAAAGACTAGAGATATACTCTAGCTTATGACAGACACAAGTGTGATATATAGACTAGAGATATACTCTAGCTTATGACAGACATAAGTGTGATATAAAGACTAGAGATATACTTTAGCTTATGACAGACATGAGTGTGATATAAAGACTGAGATATACTCTAGCTTATGACAGACACAAGTGTGATATAAAGACTAGAGATATACTCTAGCTTATGACAGACACAAGTGTGATATAAAGACTGAGATATACTCTAGCTTATGACAGACATGAGTGTGATATAAAGACTAGAAATATACTCTAGCTTATGACAGACACGAGTGTGATATAAAGACTAGAGATATACTCTAGCTTATGACAGACATGAGTGTGATATAAAGACTAGAGATATACTCTAGCTTATGACAGACATGAGTGATATAAAGACTAGAGATATACTCTAGCTTATGACAGACACAAGTGTGATATAAAGACTAGAGATATACTCTAGCTTATGACAGACACAAGTGTGATATAAAGACTAGAGATATACTCTAGCTTATGACAGATGTGGTGGTACAGCCCACCACATTTCCTCACAAACAACCCTTACCCATAAACATTGCTTCTATTATCCTCATCACGCACACCATCACCCTATTTATGTAGCACCCACCACCGCGCATGCTCGGCAGGTTTATTATATTATGGCCTGTCTGGCGTGCGTGCCTTCAGTTGTGTCCACGCTCTTTAGACATAAGCATAATCCTAAGCCTACCCTTCCGACGTGGAACTCGGGAGTTTGGGAGGTTTGAACGCCTCGATTAGCTAAGTGAGAGAGCCTTGCAACTCTGGTGGCAGCCTACCGGGCATCCAGTGAGCCATCCTGCCACATCTGGTGCACAGCGGTGGTTGAAACGGATTCCCACTCCATCGAACTTCTTCTTAGCAGTTCCTGATTCCAGGCGTAGAGGGTTTCCGCCAATTTCTTTGCTTCCCCCTTCATCGTGTTTCGTTCCCTGTGACGAGTCACAGACTCCGCAGCAACTCTCTGGCACTCCCACGAGACTACACTTCCGGGAAATCCCCTTGGTCGGTCTTCATTTCTTCCGGGAAACCCCCTTGGACTTTGTTCGCCTTCAATCAACACTTCCGGGAAATCCCCTTGTTCGGTCTTCATTTCTTCCGGGAAACCCCCTTGGACTTTGTTCGCCTTCAATCATCGGTCACGCAAGTTATTTGTTCGATTAGCGCAGTGTTTTTGTTTCATTTCGTAGTGATTGACCCTGTAAATTGTGTTTTTATTTAGTCAGTGTGTCAGTTTATCCACCCTCTTATATCTTGTGTCATGAACACCAGGGCAAATTCCAAAAGGCATAAAGCTAGCTCCCTCTTTGATACTAATGTGGCTGAGGACCCTACCATTCTTTCAGTAACCACAAGTAGTATTTCTGACCCGGCTTTCCCTAGGTTTGCCTCTGACCATTATTCTTCTGATAATACTTCTGCTAATATTCCGTCAGATCATGCTAGTATCACCCCTCGTTCAGACCATGTTTCTATCAATCTTGATTCTGTTCATTCTGATTCTGGTGAAGCTACCATTCGTGGCTCTGATCCTGTACCCACTGCCAGTTTGGGCATGAGGGAAGAGGACCTTACTTCGATTACTAGTAGAGCTCGTGAGCTCAGTGTAGATCCTAATACTCTCTTGTTGTTTCGTTGTTTGTCTAAACAAGAATCCTTCCCGTCTGTAGAAAGATCTAACCCCAATGACACAGACAAACTGGTTAAGTTAATTGGCATAATGGGAGAGAATGAGGATATAATGGTTTTCTTAAATAGATTTGAGACAGAACTTGGCTCTAGACATATTCCTCTTACAAATTTCAGACTCTATCTTCCTTATTGTTTGTCCGGCCCCTTTAAAGAGGCCTACTACAACAATATCAGTTTATGTCCTACTTATGCAGATGCACGCATTGTGTTACTTAACACAGGTGGCTACTCTTTAACTGAGTGTTTGAACAGTTTTCCCCTGAAGTTCAGGTACAGTGGGAGTAAAACGTTGATCCAGTGGTACAACCATTGGAGATACAAGATCAACATTCTTATTAGTAACCTCCCTTTTTCTAACTCCATGCACCCTAAAGTAAGGGATGAGGTTGCTGATATGGTAGCCACTATAGGTTTGGTTGCGGGTCTCCCCCAAGATCATAGAGAGGCTGTCTTGAACAGGCCCACCTTGTCTAATGCTCACTTTGTTCAAGACTGTAATGCATGGTACTTGTCTTCACATCAGTCCCATTCTAAAGCTCCTCACAAATTTCATAACTCTCAGTCTTATAATTCTTTTCAGCCTAATTACAGATCTGTTTGTTCATCTCAGATTGGAAACACTAATTCAACACCTCATTATTCAGGTCAGACTAGTCAACAACCCAATCAAAACCCCTATCAACACCCTAATCAACACTCCCTTAGTCCTTCATTCAATCCCAGACCACAACGTACTCCTCAGCCTAGACGTGATTTGGCTTCTGTTACGTGCTTTAAATGCAACAGGCTAGGTCATTACGCTAATACATGTCCTTCGCATCCTACCCCATCCGTAACTTGGCAATCCAACAACACCCAAGCTCCTACCCCACAACCCAATGCTGTCCCTAACAGCCCACCCACCCAACCTGTCGCTCAAACTCCTACCCGTCCGTCCCCTGTCCCGAGGAACAATTCCCGTCCCGTCCGTCTTATTAACACTTCCAATCTGTCTGAACCCGAAAGTTTTGTTGAGCCTGATATCCCTCAACTTCTTGGATCTGTGCATAATGATCCTCCCCTTAATCACTTTGAAGAGGATGACCTCATAACTTATGGCAAGATAAACGGTATTGACACACCAATAATCATAGATTCAGGTGCCAAAGTTTCAGTGATTTCCGATGATTTTGTCGAGCTAGACATGGAACCCGTTCATTTTGTCCCTATCTATGGAATTTCTCAGGAAATTAAAACCGTCCCTGTTTTTGCGATGTCCATTTCTGTCCCAACCTTGGAAGGCGAATGTTTCTTGGCAATGGATTCACGTCTTCCGCCTAAAACCGTTCTTTTAGGACTTGATTTTGGTACAGAGAATATTGTCAAACTTATCAACCATGCCAAATCAGGCCCCCAACCTGTGTTAACCGTGACCAGAGCAATGCAGGCAGACTCCGACCTGGCAGCTCACACATCTGAGGTTTTGCATTGCACCGAAGGTGCATCCCCTACTTCCTTTGATAGTATTCAGGAAGCTCAGGAGGAAGTTGATAGTTCCTCCAGACCCTCAGACAATCCTGGTTTAGTTCCTATGTCGTTTCCTAACCTGTCATTTGATGGTCTTAACAAGCAGGAGTTTGCAGCCCTGCAAAGGTCAGACCCTTCTCTTACTCCTCTTTGGGAATTTGCCTGTAAAGGAGAGAAACAGTTCTTTGTCGTCGACAACCTGTTAATGTGCATCACTTCAACCCTGAATTCGGTATCGCATGCTCTTGTTGTGCCCACATCATTAAGGCGCAAGGTTCTTGTCGCAGCCCATGAAGGCCTGGGACATGGTGGAGTGAATACCACCCGCTCCCTAATCAATAGGCACTTTACTTGGCCCAATTTAGCTGCAGACATCAAACAACACGTCATGTCTTGTGTGAAATGTAGCATGCATAATAAATCTGGTGGAAAGAAAGTCCCAATGATTCAACCCGAGATTATTTCACAGAGATGTGAAAAGCTCGCTTTTGACATAGTAGGCCCTTTACCTACTTCAAAACAAAAATTCCGTTTTATCCTGACCTGTCTAGAAATGGCCTCTGGCTTCCCTTTTGCAGTTCCGTTGAAATCGTACACTTCGGAAGAGACAGCCAGAGCCATCCTTTCTGTTGTATCATTCCTGGGCACTCCCCTCACCATCCTGACAGACCAAGGTACAAATTTTATGTCGGTGACATTATCCCATCTCAAAAAGAAACTCCATATGGCTTCCATACGCACTTCGGCGTATCACCCTCAGTCCAATGGCCGTCTCGAGAGGTTTCACTCGACTCTTAAGGCCATGTTGGCAAAGTGCATTCAGAACAAGCAGGATTGGCCCCTTGCTCTTGATCTTGTGTTGTATTATGCTCGTAATGTGCCAAATTCTAGACACGGTTTCACACCACATGAGCTTTTGTTTGTAAAACCAACCCCCTTCATTCTGTCAACTTTAAAATCTTTGTGGACTACTCCCTCTGACTCTTCTCTGAACCTTCCACAGTTCATTGAAGACCTTGATAAGGTAATCTCTTGTCAAACTCACTTCGTAAAAGAATCCCTGTCCTCAAAATCACTGTCAGATCGTGTGTCATCTGAGTCTGCATTGGTTTCTAATTACAAAGTAGGTGACACTGTGTACAAGCGTAACCCTGGACACAACAAATGTTTAGAGGCGTCCTGGGATGGCCCCTTTACGATTAAATCTTTGTTACCTCCAGTAAACTGTGCTATCGTTCCTGTGAACAAGAAGGCAAAACCCAAGGTGGTACACCTTTCTCAGATCAAGAAAGTGTTACATGTCTATAAAGTTTTGTTAGTTCCTGAAGAAAGTGTTTGTGATGAGTTTGTGCAACCCATTAACACATCTGAGCCCATCTCATTATCACTCGAGCAACAAAGTCAGTTAGACTCAGTATTAGGGCATTTTCCGTCTGTGTTTTCAAACAAACCCGGGCGCACTTCCCTGGTTCAACACTCTATTTCAGTTAGCACTAGTACACCATTGTGGTCTCCTTCATATTCTATCCCTCTTTCTTATCAAGAAGCCTTTAGGCTTGAGATAGAAAACATGATTAGTTTAGGTGTTATTGAACCGTCGACCTCCAAATGGTCTAGCCCCCCTTTACCAGTTCGTAAGAAAGATGGTGGTATAAGGATTGTGATTGACTTTAGGAAGTTAAACTCCGTTACTGTTCGCGAGCCCTTTACCATGCCGTCCATCGATGACATCATTTCTCATTTGGGCGAGGCAACCATTCTTTCCAAACTTGACTTGTTAAAAGGCTTTTACCAAGTGCCAATGGACGAAGTTTCAAAACAGTATACGGCCTTTACCTGCTTGCAGGGTAAATTTCAGTTTAAGGTCATGCCTTTCGGTCTCACCAATGCTCCGTCAACTTTCCAGCTCCTGATGCAGTCCGTGTTGAGAGGCCTTGAACCTTTCTGTTTACCATACATTGATGACTTGGTAATCTTTAGCACTTCCTTCGACCAACATCTTGCCCATATCACTTCGGTACTTTCCAGACTGGAACTTGCTGGGCTAACAGTCAAACAGGAGAAATGCTCCTGGTGTTTTGCTTCATTCGACTTCCTTGGCTTTCATGTTGGACATAACCGTCTTTCAATTCCTTCGACCAAGGTCTCTACTATCTCTTCGTATCAGTTACCTCTCACCAAATCGTCTTTAAGATCATTTCTCGGGCTGATCACATTTTACTCTAGATTCATTCCGTTATTGTCACAACATACATCTGTTTTGAATTGTCATATGACCAAAGACAGCCCAGACAATATACTTTGTGATGATGACTACGACAAAGCATTTCGCTCAATCATCTATGCTATCTCTCACCACTCCTCACTTATCATACCTAGTACTAATGATGCATTGTGTGTGTTTACGGATGCCTCTTTCTCTGGTGTTGGTGGTACTTTATGTGTTTATAGAAACAGTGACTGGATTCCGGCTGAATTCTATTCGAGACAGTTGTCTAAAGCGGAGAAAAATTACTCCATACTCGATTTAGAGGCGGCAGCTCTGTTGGCGACAGTCGAACGTTTCAGGTTTCATCTTGCTGGCAAGTTTTTCAAGGTCTTCACTGACCACAGACCCTTGGTGAACATCATCAACGGCCAAGCCCCCTCTTCAAGACTGACTCGTTGGAAGATTAGACTGCTGGAGTATACTTTTGAGATTCAACACATTGATGGCTCCGGAAACAAAGTGGCTGATGCCATGTCTCGTCAGTCTTGGCCGTCAGATGATTAGCCATGACAGTCGACTAGAACTTCTAACTTTATTTGTGTTTGTCGTGTTTGTTTAGTCTCTGTATCACACCCACTTCATTTCACTTTGTGTATCCCAATTCTTTTAAGGGAGGGGAGATGTGGTGGTACAGCCCACCACATTTCCTCACAAACAACCCTTACCCATAAACATTGCTTCTATTATCCTCATCACGCACACCATCACCCTATTTATGTAGCACCCACCACCGCGCATGCTCGGCAGGTTTATTATATTATGGCCTGTCTGGCGTGCGTGCCTTCAGTTGTGTCCACGCTCTTTAGACATAAGCATAATCCTAAGCCTACCCTTCCGACGTGGAACTCGGGAGTTTGGGAGGTTTGAACGCCTCGATTAGCTAAGTGAGAGAGCCTTGCAACTCTGGTGGCAGCCTACCGGGCATCCAGTGAGCCATCCTGCCACA